>Ga0209191_1000608_pt1 | contig 27160 bp, 34 predicted proteins | sample S_130626_EF_Meta_FD_187320 | JGI IMG/M metagenome (GOLD analysis project Ga0209191, IMG submission 187320) | Freshwater microbial communities from Lake Simoncouche, Canada to study carbon cycling - S_130626_EF_MetaG (SPAdes) (version 2) | ecosystem: Environmental > Aquatic > Freshwater > Lake ...
AAGTTGGTCAGTTGGGTTGCGCGTCCCGCTGGTATGAATGCGGAAGATGGCCTGGAGCAATGGGCCGATCCTGAGCCAGCACCTGTACGCAAAGCCAAGCCAGCGCCTGCGCCCGTAATGGATGATGAAGAGTTTTTCTAACCAGTAATCTGGTGGGCCGGTGGGTTGATCTCCACCGGCTTTTTTTTCCTCTAAAAAATGAGAACGAGACAATGGACACTGAAACAATAGCCAAAGCTTTGGGCAACGCCAAGCACGTCAATGGTAATTGGCTGGCGAGTTGCCCTGTAGTTGGCCACGGCAGAGGAAACGGGGACAAGAACCCGAGTCTCTCCATCAAGGAAGACAATGGGAAATTATTATTTCATTGCCACGGTGGATGCGACCAGCACTCTGTATTCGACGCGGTCAGGGAACGCAACCTATTGCCAGCACTTCAGCGCCAGGAGTACAGTCTCGCGCTTATCAAAGGTGAATTGATGACTATGCCAACGCTGGAGCAGGAGTGGGAGTACAAGGACGAGCAAGGCGAGACTCTATTCGTAAAGCGCCGGTTCAAGACCAACACCGAAAAGGGCAAGACGTACAGCTTGCATAAGGTGGATGCCGCAGGCAGACGCCAGGGAACAATGACAGGTGCGCGGATAGTGCCTTACCGCTTGCCTGAGTTGCTGAATGCGCGTGAAGCTGGCCGCGCTATCTACCTGGTGGAAGGTGAGAAGGCAGCGGACGCCCTAGTCAGCATAGGCGCCATTGCCACTACGTCCCATGCTGGTGCAAGCCACTGGCCTGCTGACATTACGCAATACTTCACCGGCGCGGTGGTAATCGTTGTCCCAGACTGCGACGCACCAGGTTGGAAGTACGCCAAGCGGGTAGTGGAGGCGCTCTTACCTGTAGCCAAGGCAATCCGCGTGCTGGACTTCAACCTACCCGAACTCGGTGACGATGCTTACGAGTGGGTTGCGGATGGCGGGGATCGGGCAAAGCTGGCAGAACTTGCCAAGGCGCTGCCCGTCATCACTAACTTAGACCAGGTGCTGACACCAGAGTGGATTGTTCCACGGGAAACTACCGAAGTTACTGTAGAACCCGATAACTTTGATAGAAATGAGCCGCCCATCCTAGTACCACGGCAATTGCTCAAGATTGAATCCTGGGATGACATTGAGGACGAGCCGGTTGAGTGGCTAATCAAGGACTTGCTACCACGGCGCTCTTTAGTGGCACTCTACGGTCCACCTGGCAGTTTCAAGTCATTTGTGGCGCTATCCATTGCGGAGGCAATTGCCACAGGCAACCAGTGGATGGGACGCGAAGTAGAAACACCAGGTGCAGTCCTGTACATCTGCGGGGAGGGATTTGGAGGTGTAGGCGCAAGGATCAAGGCGTGCAAGATTTACAACAAGACGCCAGCGGGAACTGAAATCTACGTCATCAGGGCCGCGCTGAACCTGAGATCGAGCGCGGATGACTTTGATCTGCTGATGGCATCCATAAAAGACTTGATGGAGAAGACCGGCGTCCAGTTTGAACTGGTGCAGATCGACACGTTAGCCCGAGCATTTGGCGCTGGCAACGAGAACAACTCGGAGGATATGGCGGCATTTATCCACAACACCGGCAGGATTCAGCGGATGTTGGGGTGTTCCATGATGGTCGTGCATCATTCAGGAAAAAACATTTTGGCTGGTTTGCGGGGACACTCAAGCCTGCTGGGAGCCGTGGACACTCAACTCGAACTGGCGAAGATTGACGCAACTCCCAACCTTGCAAGCCAGGTGGCTGGCAGCGGCATCCTGACAGTGTCAAAGCAAAAGGACGGCGAGACCGGAGTCAAGATAGGCTTTGAGATGGTTAAGGTGGAGATTCAGAGCAGCCAACTAGGCATCAGCGACGCACAGATCAGCCTGGCGGTCAGGGCCAGTGACGAGGCGCTGAAGCAGGAAATGCAGCAGCAGGCAGTCGAGCGCCAGGCTAAACCACGCAAGTTGCAGGAGAACCAGCAGGCTGCGCTGGACTCTATCCACGACGCAATTAAGAAGAATGGGCATATGACAAATGTGGGTGAGGAGCGCCACAAGACGGTCTCAGTGTCCGAGTGGAAGGAGGCATTCGCCAAGCTGAAGGGTGACAGCAAGTCAATCGACAGCGACTTCTACCGTGGAAAGAAGGCGATGTTTGCCAAGAAGCTGGTCGGGTATCACGAGACGGATGTAGCGAATTACTGCTGGGTCATCTACCGCGATGGTGACAAAGATGAGCCGTTTGTGGAATCGGATTGATAGGCAACTTATGAAGTTGACTATGGAAATATAGGCAGTTGCCTATGTACTTATGTTTGAGAAATATAGGCAACTTAGTGAAATATAGGCAGTTGCCTATGCTGCAAGTTGCACAGGAATAGGTAAAAACCTAGTCAACTTACAACTTCTTGCTTAATGCAAGAAGTAAGTTAACTAGGTTGACTACCTCGGAAAGTTGGTATGGTGAAGTTGACTAGATGAGGAGTTGAGGATGGCATCGAAGAAACTTACGGATAGGGATGAGTTCCCGTCTGACCCGTTCAAGGTGTTTCAGCATTCGCTCATGGTTGAGATGGAACTGGCGAAGATGGAGCATGAGAAGGTTTATGGCATTGACCGAGTGATCGATCTGGTGGATGCCGAGTTCCGCAGGAAGTTCAACGCGCAGCGGGAACGCATCTGGGAGGCCAGCCAGGCGCGGGACGAGGAACGGTTGGAGAAAGCTATCAGGGGAATGATTGCGGCGTACAAGGCGCTTACCAAATGGGCGACTGAGGCAGGCATTGAGCAGATGCCTAAAATCGATTGCATGGAACATCGGATGGGTGACGGGAGCCTGATGGTCATCGTCAGGGATAAGCAGATGGCGACCTGGTATGAGCAATTCCGCAAAGCGCCAGGCGCGAGGTCGATTTGGACACTTGCGGAATTAGAGGTGGTGATGACGGGTCCGACATTGAAACAGGTACGCGAAATCAAAGCAGCACTGCCAGGTACGACAATGGTTCCCGTGACGCCGCAAGGTTCCAACGGGTTTGAGGAGATGGAGAACGACATCGACATCAGCAAACCATTCAAGGGCGGCAAGTTGTTTGACATAAAGGCAGCAGAAAGGGCAAGAGATGAGCGCAGGACGTGATTTATGGGACGAGGTGGTACGCAGGGTGCTTGCGCTAACGAAAAACGCTTGGAGGGTCATGTAATGCCTGGGAATCCAAAAGTGAGAGCCGATATTGCGCTGTTGGAGGACATCGACGACGAGTTGATCCTGTCGATGTTTGAGGAAGGGCGCAGCAAGGCAGACATATGCCGTGGCCTAGGCGTTGGACGGCGTGCGCTCGATACTTGGATCGAAGATAACGACTATGAGGCTAAAATAACGCGCGCGCGGGTGGAAGCTGCCTCGCATCTTGCTTGCGAGACACTCACCATTGCGGACGGCATGGACGTTGACAACGGCCAGCGCGACGTGCAGCGCATTCGGACGCGCCAGTGGCTGGCCGAGCGCTGGGATCGGAAAACGTACGGCACTGAGAAAGCCAGCCAGGTCAACATCAGCATCCAGGGATTACGCATGGAGGCGCTGCGCCACGTCGAAGTGGTTGAGCAGTTATCCACAGACCAGATGCCAAAGTTATCCACAGAATGAGTGTATTTGCTCAAAGATTAAGCAGAAATAGGCATAACTACCCTGTTTTCATTCACATAATGGACACTGTATCAAATACACATTATGGGATTAGTGCTGACGATCAGCATAATCATCAATGGAATCAATGTGTTACGCGCACCATAGCCAAGCGTCAGAGGAGACGTGCATCGTGCTGAGTTATCCACAGGATGCAGCCAATCGCCAGGTGGCCGCGCCCTGGCCGCTGGCCGCCCGACCCCCCCCCGTCTGGCCGTGGCGGCGGGGCGGTTGTGGCAGCACCTAAACACCTACCGAATGTCCTAATCCGCTGACCCCCTACCCCCTACCTGACAACGCACTATGGTTACAAAAAAAAATTTGGAAGTTCCCGATAACCCGTTTATTGAGTTCGCCCTGCTGTATAAAAACAACCCTGTGCTATTTGTCAGGGAGGTGCTGAACACTGAGCCTGATGATTGGCAAGTGGAGTTTCTGAATCACATTGCAAAGGGAAACCGACGCATTAGCGTACGCTCCGGTCACGGCGTGGGCAAGAGTACGGCATCGGCTTGGGCGATGCTGTGGTATCTGTTTCTACGGTTCCCTGTCAAGATTGTGGTTACAGCGCCAACGTCAAGCCAACTTTACGACGCCTTGTTCGCGGAACTGAAGCGCTGGGTTAAGCAGTTGCCGCCTATGCTGGAAGATCAGTTGGACGTGAAGCAAGACAGGGTTGAGGTCAAGGAGGCTCCCAACGAAGCGTTTATCTCGGCCAGGACAAGCCGAGCAGAGCAACCCGAGGCGCTCCAAGGGGTTCACAGTGACAACGTCATGCTGGTGGCAGATGAGGCGTCAGGCATCCCCGAGGCGGTATTTGAGGCTGCAGCCGGTTCCATGTCGGGTCACAAGGCGGTGACGTTGCTACTCGGTAATCCGGTGCGGTCAACGGGTTTCTTCTACGACACCCACAACCGGCTCAAGGATGATTGGATCACCATGAAGGTGAGTTGCTCCGACTCTCCCCGCGTCTCAGAGGCGTACCTAGGGGAAATGGCGGCACGCTACGGCGAGGAGTCAAACGCCTACCGGATTCGCGTATTAGGCGAGTTCCCCAGGTCAGATGACGATACTGTCATCCCAATGGAGTTGCTAGAGATGGCGCAGCAGCGAGACGTTGAGCCGAGTCAGTCAGCGCCAATGGTCTGGGGTCTGGACGTTGCGCGGTTTGGCTCGGACAGGTCGGCACTTTGTAAGCGCAAGGGGAACGCGGTGACCGAGCCAATCAAGACCTGGAAGAATCTGGACCTGATGCAACTGACCGGTGCGGTGGTGTCCGAGTACGAGGCTCTGCCACCAAGCGAGAGGCCAATGGAAATTCTGGTGGATAGCATTGGGTTAGGCGCGGGAGTGGTTGACCGGCTGCGGGAATTAAATTTGCCCTGTCGCGGCATCAACGTCTCCGAGAGTCCAGCGATGGGCGCGACGTACCGGAATCTGAAGGCTGAGTTGTGGCATAAGGCCAAAGCCTGGTTGGAGGGTCGGGACTGCAAGATGCCCAAAGACGAGGCTTTGGTTAGTGAATTGGCAATCGTGCGGTATTCGTTTACCAGTTCGGGCAAGATTCAGATTGAGGGCAAGGACGAGATCAGGAAGCGTGGGTTCCCGAGTCCAGACAGGGCAGACGCCTTTTGCCTGACATTTGCCAGCGACGCTGTGATCGGTGCATTTGGCGGTGCTAAAGTGTCGTGGAACAAGCCACTGCGCCGTAACCTTGCGCGAGTAGCATAATTGCGCATCCAACCAAAGGGGTAATCTATGAAGATTGACAAGGCCGCGAAGAAGATCGCCAAAGTGATGGGCGAGTATAAGTCTGGGAAATTGCACTCGGGCATGACCAAGCGCGTCGTGAAGAATCCCAAGCAGGCAATTGCGATTGCATTGTCTGAGGCTGGCAAGTCAAAGCCTATGCCCAAGGGGAAAATGTAATGGCGACACGCGACGTTCCAGCCAAGTACCGGGCGGCGATGAATCAGATGATGACTCCAGCCAAAGAGGTGGCAAAGTGTCCTGCGCCTACCCAGGACGTGGTGCTGAATCTGAAGAATCGTGCCAAGGCGATCACCACTGCCGCCTATGGCCCCGAGAATCCGAATCTGCCGAACGAGGCTTTTTGGCGTAACAAGGCCGACACCTGGGACGTGAGCATCGAAGATTCAAAGAAGAGCGTATGCGGTAACTGCGCGGCGTTTAACGTGCAGGATTCAATCAAGCAGTGCATTGCGAAAGGAATTGGAAATGAAGCAGACCCTTGGGGAACTATACGCCTCGCTGACCTCGGCTATTGCGAGATTTTTGACTTCAAGTGCGCGGCTAGTAGAACGTGCGATGCTTGGGTTACGGGCGGCCCTAACGATGGCAGCGCAGACGGTGAAGAGTCTATGGACACGGAACTAGAGGGCGGTGTTGAAGAGTGAAGAAGAAATGATCTCACCGATCTGTATCTCGACAGTGCATGGCAAAGGTTTGCGGGTGATGCTTGCAAGCATTGCCGAGTATTGTCCAGAAGTGCCTGTCTACTTGCGCGGTCCAGAGTCAGTGATTGGCGGCTTTGAGACTGACCTCAAAATATTTGGTGCAGCGCACAATTTTGGCGAAGATTACAACCATGTAATGGACCGTGCCTTTGCTGATGGTTTTGATTCTGTGATCTGCGCCAATGACGATATTGTGCTGACGCCCACCAGCTACAAGGATTTGCTGGAGGATGTTAGTCAGCTAAAGGCTAAAACTGATGATCCAGTGGGTTGGGTATCGGCGCGGAGCGATGCTGCGCGTCCAGGGCAGAACATTCGCAGCAACCCGTTTGACGAGAAGCTGCACTATTTTAAGTACCCATTTGAGCAATCCATTATGAAGATGGAGATTGTCAGTCCCATATTTGGGTGGATTGGACGCGACGCCTGGGACTGTTTCAAGTTTCCACCACTGAACTGGTACTCGGATGATGTCCACTGCAAAGACTTGCGTGCGGCGGGGTTTAATCATTATGTGAGTACGTCATATGTGCATCACATTGGCAGTAATACTATTGGATTGAATGGTGAGGCACTGACCAGGGCGGCGATACCGTGGCTACTACAAAACAGGCCACACTATGCAGAGGAGTGGTTCAAGTGAGTCATCAATCTCAGATCAACTTTATCAGCAGCGTGAAGGCCAAATTCCCTGAGTTTTTTGTGGGTAGTCGAGTTTTGGAAGTTGGTTCATTGAACATCAACGGGACTGTGCGTGATTTCTTTGTAAATCCTGACGAGTATGTGGGCTGCGACTTAGGCGAGGGCAAGGGCGTAGACATTGTCTGTGCAGGGCATGAGTTGCCATATGCTGATGGATATTTTGATGTAGCCATATCGTGCGAGTGCTTTGAGCACGACCGGCACTGGCGTAAGACATTCTCAAAGATGATTGATTTAGTTGAGTTTGGAGGCTTGGTTGTATTTTCCTGCGCGACCACTGGCAGGCAGGAGCATGGGACAACGAGAACGTCACCGACTGACGCGCCTTTTACCAATGACTACTACATGAACTTGGAAGCAGGACACTTTGGTTTGTTGGTGAAAAGGTTTTCACGGTATGAATTTAGCGAAAATCAGTCTCCAAGAGACTTGTATTTTTGGGGCATCAAATGAAGACAGCAGCTTGGCAACGTAAAGAGGGAAAGAGTCCAAGTGGCGGGTTAAATGCCAAGGGGCGCGCCAGCGCCAAGGCCGAGGGCATGAATCTGAAAGCGCCAGTGAAGTCTGGCGACAACCCGCGCAGGGCTTCATTCCTTGCGAGAATGGGCAATATGCCAGGTGCTGAGATGAAAGACGGTGAGCCAACGCGCTTGCTGCTGAGTTTGAAAGCCTGGGGCGCGTCAAGTAAGGTTGATGCACGAGCCAAGGCCAAAGCAATATCTGCAAGGAACAAGAAATGAACATGAACGATATGCCAGTGACCACCGACGTGGCCGCCCAAGAGCAGATGGATGACACCGAACTTGAAGCGATCATTGGGCAAGACCTGACCGACGCCGTCAGTTATATCGACTCCGACATCTCGCCCATTCGGGCGATGGGTACTGCTTACTACCGAGGCGACCCGTTTGGGAACGAGGAAGATGGGCGAAGCCAAGTGGTAGCGATGGAGGTGCGCGACACAGTCAGCGCCATGATGCCTAGCCTGATGCGGGTGTTTTTCAGTAGCGAGAACACCGTTGAGTACGTCCCCGAGACACCGGCAGATGTTGAGTACGCCAAGCAAGCCACAGACTACGGCAACTTCATATTTAACTCGGACAACAACGGGTTTATGACGACCTACGCCATCTTCAAAGATAGCCTGGTACGCAAGTGCGGAATTGCGAAATTCTGGTGGGAGGAGTCCGAGAAAGTTGATATTACCGACTTTAGCGGCCTGGATGACCAGACCCTGCAAATACTAATGCAGGAGCAGGCCGAGGTCAAGATTATTGTCAGCTACCCAGACCCTGATGCGCCTCCCATGCAGCCGCAGATTGACCCTAATATGGGTCAGATGATGCCGCCTCCACCGGCTCCCATGCTGCACGACGTGCAACTCAAGCGCGTCACCAAGGACGGGCGCATCAAGATCATGGCAGTGCCACCAGAGGAGTTGCTGATTGACCGGCGTGCGCGATCCTTTGACGATTGCAGCCTGATCGCGCACCGCAAGATGGCGACAGTCGCTGAACTGATTGGGATGGGTTATGACGAGGACGAGGTGCTGGACAACGTCACCGCGTCTGACCTGGACGACAACGAGGAGTACCTGGCACGCCAGCCGTTGGCGACCGCTATCGGACAGACAGACAGTGCCAACCCTATGCAGCGCCGCGTCCTGTACATCGAAGCCTACGAGCGCATCGACTACGACGGTGACGGCATCCCCGAGTTGCGCAAAATCTGCTGCATGGGTTCTGGTTACAAGGTTGTGCGTAACTTGCCAGCGTCCCATATTCCATTCGTGGACTTCCCCTGCGACCCCGAGCCACACACCAGCCCCATTGAGGCGATGTCCATATTCGACATCACGCACGACATCCAAGAGATCAAGTCCGAGATTCTGCGAAACACGCTGGATTCCCTGGCGCAGTCTATCCATCCACGCACTGCGGTGGTTGAGGGCCAGGTCAACATGGATGACGTGCTGAACAACGAGACCGGCGCGATCATTCGTATGCGTGCGCCTGGCATGGTGCAGCCGTTCTCTAGCCCGTTTGTGGGCCAGGCCGCGTTTCCCATGCTGGACTACATCGACCAGATCAAGGAAGACCGAACTGGCATGAGCAAGGCCGCGATGGGATTAAATGCTGACGCATTGCAGTCCAGCACCAAGGCGGCGGTGGCCGCCACCATCAGCGCGTCCCAGGGCCGCATTGAACTCACGGCGCGGATGATGGCCGAGGGCATGAAAAAGCTGTTCAAGGGCATCCTGTTCCTAATGGTGACTCACCAGGATAAGCCTCGCACGATCCGGTTGCGCGACAAGTTTGTGGAGATTGACCCCCGTGCTTGGAACGCCAACATGGACGTGAGCATCAACATCGGCCTGGGCAACGGCGACACCAACGAGCGCCTCCAGGCATTGATGATGATCAGCGGCAAGCAGCAGGAGGCGCTCACTCAGCTAGGCCCACAAAACCCACTGGTAAGCCCATCGATGTATGCCAGCACACTACGCAAAATCGTAGAACTTAGCGGGTTTAAGGACTCCAGCCAGTTCTTTAATGACGTCCCTGCCGACTACCAACCGCCAGCGCCGCCACCTCCTAAGCCGACACCGGAAGAAGTGCTGGCCGAGGTCCAGGCGAAGAGTATCGAGGCCGACATCCAGAAGAAGGCCGCCGAGTTGGAACTCAAGCGCGAACAGATGATCCGCGACGATGATTTCCGACGCGACCAACTAGCGCAAGATGGTCTTCTGAAAAAATATGAAATAGAATTAAAGTACAACGCTCAAATAAGCAACGCTGAGATTCAAGCTGCAACCAGCATGAATCGAGAGGCAACCATCAACCAACCTGGAATGGCATGACAGAACAAGTAATCCGCGCTGGCCGCAAGGCACAGGAACTTTTAGAGGACGAGACGTTCAATACGGCATTGAGCAAGATTGAAAACGACCAACTCTGGATTTTCAAGAGCAGCAAGCCCGAGGAATCCGCAAAACGCGAGATGGCCTGGTCCATGTTGAGGGCGATTGATAGCCTCAAAGGTGAACTGACAAAGACCATCGACAACGCAAAAGTGGCGCAACGCGCTGCGGAACGGGTTAATAAATGACAGAATCACTCAATATGGACGCAGCAGTCCAGGCACTCACGGCCATACTTCCCGAAGAGGGAGAAAAGTCAACCGACGAGGCGTTATCTCAGGAAACTGAGGCGGCGGTGGATGAAGAATTGTCCGGTGATGCAGACGCATCGGACGATGAAACGCCTACCGAACAGTCGGAGGAAGATGAGGAATCAGAGGAGAGCGAAGAGCCGCAGACTTTCACCGTCAAAGTAGATGGCAAGGAAGTTACTGTAACGCTTGACGAACTCCAGCAAGGTTACTCACGCACTCAAGACTACACGCGGAAAACCCAGCAGATTGCCGAGGTGCGCAAGCAAGTCGAGCAAGAAAGCCAGGCCATCCGCGCCGAGCGTGCGCAGTACGCTCAATTGTTAGGAGCATTGGAGCAGCAAGTTCAGCAGGCGGCAGCGCCTCAAATCGATTGGGACCGTCTTTATCAAGAAGACCCCATCGAGTGGGTGAGGCAGAAAGAGTTAGTGCGTGAGAACCAGGCCAAGTACGCCGCTATTCAGAGCGAACAGCAGCGACTTGCAGAAATCTCTAACTATGAACAAGCGCAGTCTATGCAGGCATTTCTTGCTCAAGAGCAAGACAAATTAATGGAAGTCCTACCCGAGTGGAAAGACCCCGTCAAGGCCAAGGCAGAGAAAGCGTTACTCATTGAATTCGGCCAGAAGGCAGGATTCCAGCCTGATGAATTGAAGAACATTTTTGACCACCGTGTCGTAAGCGTGTTGCGTAAAGCGGCACTGTACGAGCAGATGATGTCCAAGCGGGGCAACATCAAGCCGGTGACTAACAATGGCCCAAGACCAGCCAAGCCAGGAGCAGCGGGTCGAGTCTCCACAACAAGCGAGTCAACGCGTGCAAAACAACGTCTTGCAAAAAGTGGTCGCGTCCAAGACGCGGTCTCCGCAATTGAACTTTTATTAAAGTGAGTAAATCATGGCAATCGTAACTAATACTTTCACCACCTTTGACGCCAAAGGTATCCGTGAAGACCTGTCCAACATCATCACCAATATCGCACCCGAAGAAACTCCCTACATGAGTAACATCGGACGTGAGTCAATCAGCAATTCGCTGTTTGAATTCCAAAGCGATACCCTGGCGGCAGCAGCGGCTAACAAGCAGATTGAGGGTGACGATGTCGCCTCTTTTGACGCTGTTACCGCAACCGTTCGCCTGCAAAACTACGCTCAGATTTCGCGCAAGACAATCATCTTGTCCGCGACTGAAGAGGTGGTTAACAAGGCTGGCCGTCGCAGCGAACTGGCTTACCAGATCGCCAAGCGTAGCGCCGAACTGAAACGCGACCAAGAGTTCACCATGCTGAACGGCGCTGTGGCTGCTGCTGGTAGCACCAGCACCGCACGCGGTACTGCATCTTTGGGCGCGTGGGTCAAGACCAACGTAGACAAGCAGACTGATGGTACTAACCCATCCTATACCACGCTGCCAAGCAGCGCCCGTACTGACGGCACTGTGCGCACTTTCACTGAGACCATTCTCAAGAATGTGATTCAGCAAGTGTGGGCTGCTGGTGGTTCGCCTAAGATTCTAATGACCGGCCCTGTTAACAAGCAGCGCGTCAGCGGATTCTCTGGTATCGCCTCTAGCCGTTTCAACATCAACGGCGGTGAAAAACCTGCGACATTGATCGGCGCGGTTGATTTATACGTCAGCGATTTCGGGACAGTGGCCGTTATAGCGAACAGGTTCCAACGTGAGCGTGATGCATGGGTACTCGATCCTGAGTACGCCAAGATGGTTGTGCTGCGTCCTTACCAGCAAATTGAACTTGCTAAGACCGGCGACGCTGAGAAGCGTATGTTGCTGGTGGAGTGGGGTCACAAGGTGCTGGCCGAGAACGCCCACGGCCTGGCTGCTGACCTGATTACGTCGTAATCAACTAGAAGGGATCAGGGCAACCTGGTCCCTTTTTTAACGCATGAACAATCAAGTATTTGACGATAACAAGGAAGCGGGTATTACCCGCTTTTGGCATTACAACGATGAAACCGGCCAGGCAACAATTCAGACTCAGCAGGATGTCACAGCAGTTGTTGAAGCGAACAAGGCAGATTTCAACCATGTAGATGAGCGTGCAAACTGGAAGGGCGAGTGGCATCACGTTGCCAGCATTCCAGAAGGCGTCTACTACAAACTCAAGGCCGAGGGCAAGCTGGATGATCAGGCGTACATGAAACGCTGGCTCAATGACCCCGACAACAGATTTTTTAGAACGAGACCTGGACAAGTATGAATAACTACATTGCAGTCTGCACTCCAGCGCGGGACATGGTTCACGCCAACTTTACCTATTGCCTGGTGAATATGGTTTGCTACCACACGTTGAACACGACAGATGCAGTGAGTTTGAAAATCATGCAGGGTACGCTGATACAGAACCAGCGTGCTGATCTAGCGCTGGATGCGATGGCCGAGGGCTGCAGCCATATCCTGTTCATCGACTCCGATATGACATTCCCCCAAGACATGATTGAGCGTCTGCTCAAGCACGATCTGGACATCGTGGCGACTAACTGCGCACGCCGACGTATCCCTACAGGTCCGACTGCCCAGAAGTACGATTCTGATGGAAAGCGCGAATTGATTTACACCATGCCCGAGTCAACCGGCATTGAGGAAGTTGGTAGCATCGGCATGGGCGTGATGCTGATCAAGCGCAACGTATTTGAGAAGCTAACAGAACCTTGGTTCGAGACACCTTGGCGCACTGACGCCAGAGGCTACATCGGAGAGGACATCTTCTTCTGCCGCAAGGCGCAGGACGCAGGGTATAAAATCTACATAGACCACGACGTGAGCAAAGAGATCGGCCACATTGGGACGTTTGAATTCAAGCACGACCACACCTGGATGATGCGCGACATCGAGAAGGAAAAGGCAGAGCATGGCACTTAGCACCTACGCTGAACTAAAAGCCTCGGTTGCCGATTGGCTCAACCGTAGCGATCTCACATCTGCCATTACCGACTTTGTCTCTCTTGCTGAAGCGCAGATGGAGCGCACATTGCGCACCACTCAGATGATTACACGCGCTACAGCCACCATCGATGCCGAGTACAACTCAACGCCAAGCGACTTCTTAGAGGCGCGGACGTTCAAGATGGACACCAACCCAGTTAGCCCGTTGCAGTTTGAGACTATCGACAGTCTGGATGACTTACTGACAATTTATACATCTAGCGGGAAGCCTAAGTTTTTTGGCGTTGTCGGGTCTCAGATTCGCGTTGTCCCCATTCCAGATTCTAGCTACACCGGAGAGTTGATCTACTACAGCAAACTCGCCAAGCTATCCACGTCCAACACTACCAATTGGCTGCTTACCAAAGCGCCTGACGTGTACCTGTACGGTTCACTGCTCCAAGCTGCACCATACCTACAGGATGACGCAAGAATTCAAGTGTGGGCTGGCTTGTACCAGAGAGGTATTGAAGAACTGCAAATTGCAGATGAGCGCGGAGCGACTAGCGGTGGCGCTCTAAAGTCACGCGCAAGGTCTTTCGGTTAAAATTTTCCCAGTTTTGGAGAACAAAATGCAATCTGAACGCATCAACAGTAAAGACGCCGCAAGCGTAGTAATTTCACGCCAATCCGACATGAATGAAAGCATCGGCATCACCGGTTCTTATGAATTGACTTGCTTTGACAAGGATGGCAATCTGAAGTGGTCACAGCAAATAAAAAATTTGGTGGTGACTGTTGGTAAGAATGACTTGTTAGACAAGTATTTTGCTGGCTCTGCTTACACCGCAGCCTGGTACGTTGGCTTAGTTGATGGAGCCTCTACCCCAACCTATGCCGCTGGTGACACTATGTCCTCGCACGCTGGCTGGAGCGAGACTGTTCCTTACTCCAATGCAACCCGTCCATCGGTAGCATGGAACGCGGCCGCATCTGGTTCTAAGGCATCCACCGCTACATCTTTCACAATTAACGCCACAGCTACCGTGGCTGGTGCATTTCTGACCACTGTAAGCACTAAATCGGGTACTACGGGTATTTTGTACTCTGCTGGTAGCTTTACTGGTGGCAATCGTTCTATCGCCTCTGGTGACACCTTGAACGTCACCTATACCGCGTCGGTCTAAGGAATTATTTATGACATTCAAGACAGGCGATAGCGTGATCATTAGCGGAACATCCATGATCGGCACAATTGTGGTCGGTGCAGTTGTAGATGACGAGTCCACCTTGCTGTTCAAGGTTCAATACACCGATCAATACAACCAGGCACAAGAGCGTTTCTTCAAAGAAAACGAACTTGTCGCAATCTGAACTATAGGAGTCTTTAATGGCTCTAGTCCTTGATGACCGAGTACAGGAAACCACTACCACTACGGGTACTGGAACCATAACGCTTGCCGGTGCAACGATTGGATATCAGTCATTTGCCGCAGTTGGTAATGGCAATACGACCTACTACTGCATTACCGACGGTACAAATTGGGAAGTTGGAATTGGAACCTATACATCTTCTGGTACAACACTTTCCAGGACAACTGTACTAGAGTCAAGCAACTCAGGCAGTTTAGTAAATTTTTCAGCAGGGACAAAAAACGTCTTTATTACATATCCTGCAAGCAAGGCTCTTTATACAGACATTCCAAACACATTTGGATTCAAAAACCGTCTTATCAATGGTCTGATGCAGATTGCTCAACGAGCAACTTCTGGGACATCTGGAGCAGCAGTACCGACTACTGCGCCTACCTACCCATCCATAGACCGCTGGTACGCTTACGCTACAGGAGCAACAGTCACCGTAGCGCGAGTTGCTGGGTCGGGGTCAAATCAGTACAACCTACAGGTAACAGGAGCGGCATCTGTAACGGCGGTTGGAGTAGGTCAACGTATTGAGCAGTCCAACAGCTATGACATGGCTGGAAGCACCGCCACGTTGTCTGTAAATATCTCAAATTCGCTGCTGACTACAGTTACATGGACTGCCAACTATGCGACTAGTGCTGATACATGGTCTGCCAAAACACAAATTGCTACAGGCACTTTCACCGTCACATCGACCCTAACAAATTACACCGTAAACATTAGCATCCCAGCCGCAGCCACTACCGGCATTGAAATATTGTTTACTGTAGGCGCTCAGACAAGTGGAACTTGGGTAATTGGCAATGCACAATTAGAAAAGGGTAGTGCAGCTACAACTTTTGATTATCGGGACATAGGTAGAGAACTAATCTTATGCCAAAGATATTTTGAAAAAACTATAAATCAATCTCAAGCATTAGGTACACAATCACCATCAAATAATAATTATAATCTTAGAAGGGTTGCTCCCACTAATGTCACAATGAGTGGAGTAATATACACCTTGTCACAGAGCTATATGGTGGTTAAAAGGTCTCAACCAACTATCACTCTATACGCCGCAGATGAGTCTTCTAGTGTGTCTGGGTCTTGGACTGGCTACCCAGCTACTGGGGCTAGTGGGTTAATTGCACCTACCGTAAATAATATAGGGGATACATCTTTTGCAATGTATAGCTCTACAGCAACTTATGTATTTTGGCAAGGATTTTACGCGGCATCTGCGGAGTTGTGAACTATGTATAAATTATCAAAAGACCCAATGACGCAACAAACAAATAGCGTCCAGCGATTATCCGATAAAGCATGGATACCATTTGACCCCGCCAACACCGACTATCAGCAGTATTTGGAGTGGATTGCTGAAGGCAATACGCCGTTACCGGCTGACTAACCATGTTCGGTCTTGCGCCATTCGGTACACCATTCAGCGCACCAGGCAATTCGTACTCTGTTTACGCTTCTTCTGGTGGCTATGGGGCAAATTTATATGGATATGGTGCGTATGGTATTGGAGGTTACGAGTCTCTTATAGGTGGATTTGGATATGACAAGTCGCTGACTGAGTCAGGATCAGCAGCAGATGATAATTCAGCAATTACAACGCTTGGCCTAACCATATCGGAGACTCTATCAGCGTCTGACATCCTCACCAATATTGCCACGATGTTGGCAAGCATTGCTGAGTCAGCATCTGCTGCTGATGCGATAGATACCAGCCTGGTGGCAGTTGCCTTTGCCAGCGAGTCTGTAACGGCCTCCGATTCACGCAGCAGCACCATTGTATTTTTGGCGCTGGTATCTGAAAGTGCCAGCGCATCAGATGCGCAAGTTTGCATCTTGACAATACCGGTTCAAGTGTCGGAGACACTAAGCGTATCGGATGCAATCACAAACGCATTGCAAGCAGTGGCAGCTGTCTCAGAATCACTTACCGCATCAGATACAAGCGTAAGTACGCTAACTATGTATCTTGCTGTTGCGGATGCACTGACTGCGACAGAGTCAATATTTCCAACATTTACATATCAAGTATTTAATGATGAGTCCATAACGGCCTCGGACTCTTCAACTATGACAGCATCATTCCTAGTTGATGTTGCCGAGTATTTGGCCGCTATAGATGCGTATGAGAACGTCGGGATTTTTGTAGGTGACATTTCCGAATCAGGATCGACGCTGGACGATTACTTGCCAGGCTTAGATTTCCTAGCGTCAATTTCTGAGGCTGCAAGCGCACTAGACTTTATCACTCAGAGGCTTAAATGGGAGCCAGAACCAATCAATCCAGAGACATGGACAGACTCTGGCACATCCACTACCACTTGGACTACACAGTCCCCAGATTCGCGTAGCTGGACTATAATTTCTGACAATACCGATACTTGGACACCATTAGGCGTAACGTCCAAGGATTGGACAACCCAATGAGGTAAATCATGGCTGATACGACAACGACCAACCTACTACTAACCAAACCCGAAATTGGGGCTAGTACTGATACTTGGGGAACCAAGATCAATACCGACCTAGACTCGGTTGACGCGGTATTTGCTGCGGCTGGAACCGGAACTAGCGTTGGTCTGAACATTGGAACTGGTAAGACGATCACGCTTGCTGGAACGACTAAGTTTGCTGGGTCTACGTCAGGAACAACCACTGTGGTAGCCACAGCAGTTGCTGGCACTACAACTCTCACGCTGCCAGCGGCTACAGATACATTGGTTGGGAAGGCGACTACCGATACGCTTACCAATAAGACGCTGACTGCTCCTACTCTTGCATCTGCAAATATTACAACTGCATTGACTTTGACGGGTGCTTCTGGAACATCAGGCCAAGTACTTACATCTGCTGGGTCAGGCGCTGCGCCTACTTGGACAACTGCTTCTGGTGGCGGCGGGGGAACCCTAACCATTTCCAACAAAACGGGAGCCTACACGGTTGTTGCTGGTGACAACGGTACGGTGATTAACTGCACCAGTGGCACATTTACAGTGAGTCTGACTGCTGCGGCTACGTTGGCCTCTGGATTTAATGTTCAGATTATCAATACTGGAACGGGAACTATTACGATTGACCCATCAGGTTCTGAGACGCTTGACGCGAATACGACTTGGAAACTTTCAAAGGGGCAAGGTGTTCGTATTCTTTGCGATGGAACAAATTTCCAAACGATTGCAATCCGCACCAGCGGTCAATCAGCAAATAGCGTTGCTCTTGGGAATAACAGCGGAGGCACTCCATCGGTAGCCATTACAGGCGCAGGAGCAATGGCGCTGGGTGGTTCCTACGCATCAGGTACAGATAGTTTTGCTGCTGCTATTACGGATAATACAAGCACCTATGGTGCAACTGCCACTAGTGCAGTAGCACTTGGGTCAATAGCCGCTGCATCAGCAAATTATTCATTTGCTTTAGGGCAATATGCTAGTACCTTTGCTGCTAATTCTGGAGTTTTTGCTGGTTCTTCTAATACCGCATCAACTTCTAGCGCGGTAGTTTTAGGTGGTGAAAATAACGCTGCTAATGGTGTAAAGTCAGCCGTTATAGGTGGGAATTACGGCAGTGCTCGCGGAACTAATGGAAAAATAGTATCAGCAGCATCTGATGCACCAATTGCAAGTTCTTTGGGCGTTTCGCAGCTTGGAATGCTTATTCTTGGTAGGCAAACAACAAATGCAACTGCCACTGTAATAGCTTCTGATGCAAACACAGTATCAACAGATAACCAGTTAACTTTACCCAACAATTCAGCATATTATTTTCGTGGTGAAGTCATAGCTGGTGTCACAGGCGGCGGTAATACCAAGGGTTGGTTTATTGAAGGCGCAATCAAGCGTGGTGCTAATGCTGCGGCTACGGCACTCGTTGGTACACCCACAGTGACATCAAGTTATGCAGATGCAGGGGCATCAACATGGGCAGTAGCTGTCACAGCAAATACTACTTTGGGCTGTATAACAATCACAGTTACTGGTCAAGCGTCCACCACAATTCGCTGGGTTGCACAAGTGCGAACAACTGAAATGACTTACTAAGGAAACAATCATGGCTATTCAACTCAATCTCTCCACTTCGCAGTATGGCGTTCCTTTTGCGGGTGCTTACTTTCGCATTGTTACAGCAGCAGTAAGCCGCACGCGCAGCGTAGACAGCCGTCACTCAGTGATGATTGATGTCGCTGGCTACGCAACGCAGCCAAGTGATGATGACACGCGGGATGTGGATTTTCGCCGTTACCACTGCCCGTTGGCTGAAGTAGAGGCGCAAACTGGTGCTACTTTCTTGGCTAAGTGCTACGCATGGGTTATGGCTCAAACTGACATGACAGGGTCAACCGGCGTTTAACACTTAGCACTGGAGCGCGTAAATGGAATTTCAACCAATGTTCAACTTCATCGGTGGAGCGATCCTGGTCGCCGTTGGCTGGTGGTGCAAAGAAATATGGGACTCGGTCAAGGCATTGAAGAATGACATCAAGGCCATCGAGATTGATCTGCCAAAGAACTACGTCAGCAAAGCAGACATTGAGAGCCGCCTGGACAAGATTGACGCGACATTGGAGCGCATCTTTGACAAGCTGGAAAACAAGGCAGACAAGTGATTGATCAGGTGGTCTCAGCAGAAAGTCCCTGGCCTAACACTGAGACAAAGACAGTTTTAGTTTGTCGGATTCCTAAACGAGAAGAGGACAAAAAGATGGGTGCAAACGAATTCACTGACAAAGATGGACGCATCTGCCGTTGGGTAGTTGTGAACGCAAAGTAATGGACCCCATAACGGCTTTTATGGCGGCACAAGCTGCTGTTGCTGGAATAAAAAAGCCATTGCTCTTGGTAAAGACATCCACGGCCTATACAAAGAATTCAGCGGTTTTTATCAAGCAGCGGATACAGTTCACCTAGCAAGCAGCAAAGCCAGGATTGCGAGCATAGGAAAGACAGATGCACAAATCAGTTCTCAGGCTCTACAGATTGCAATGGCATCTAAAGCATTGCGGGAACATGAGAAGGAACTGAAGGACATTCTCTTTTATTCGGGGAATGCCCAGGTTTGGGAAGAGATGATGGCAGAGCGCACCAGGATGATCAAGGAGCGCAACACGCTAGAGAGAGAAGAAGCGGAGCGCAAACAAAAGGACAAGGAAGTGAAAGTTGCAATCATTATGAACACACTCTGGATTTCTGGTGCATCAGCTATCGTTGTTCCGTTACTGAGTATTACGGTTCACGTTATAACGAACAGGGGTTTTTGATATGAGCGAAGAGAAAATCCAAGCAATGGAAACAAAAAGCGCCTTGGTTGAGAAAATCACATTTGCTTTGTTGCCGCTATTGTTTTCGTGCGTGGTTTATCTCATGTCGGCTCTGTCTAACCTGTCCCACGAAGTCACTATTCTCAATAGCAAAATAAGCTTGGTGGTGACCTCTGACAACAAGCAAGCAAGCAACACGGGCGCTGAGTTGGCAAGGGAAAAGTTACGCCAAGACTTGGAAAAAGAAATCCAAAAAAACAGGGATGACATTCAAGTCAACCGTCTGCACATTGCCATTTTGGAAGACAGGGCCGGGATGAAAACCACGTTTAAAAAGGAAGATAAATGATTCCAATCATCGGCGCACTACTCAGCACGTTAGCTGAAAGCGGTTTAGGACTGCTATCCAGCGCTATCCAGGCCAAGGGTAAGGAGGTGGTCGAAAACACGCTAGGCGTGAAGATTCCCGACAATCCAACTCCCGCTGATGTTGAGCGCTTGCGTGAGTTGCAGTATCAGCACGAAGAGCGCCTGATTGAATTGGGTATTGAGAAGGCCAAGTTAGAGATGGCCGAGTTGGAACTGCTGGCAAGGGCGGCACAGTCTGATGCGGAGAACGTTACAGACCGTTGGCAGGCAGACATGAACTCTGATTCATGGCTCTCAAAGAACATTCGGCCTATGAGCCTTATAGCCATATTTATGGGCTATTTCCTGTTTGCCATGATGAGCGCCTACGGCCTCAACGCCAACGAGTCCTATGTGACCCTGCTGGGTAACTGGGGAATGCTAATCATGGGCGCTTACTTTGGTGGCAGAACGGTAGAGAAGCTGGCAGAAATGAGGAGTTCAAAATGAGCCTAAGTCAAGAGCAGGCAGCTTTCCTGCTGGATATGTGCAAGCTGATCCAGCACGCCACAGAACAGGGTTTTATGGTCACTGGTGGCGAGTTAGCCCGTACACCGGAGCAGCAGGCCATCTACGTTAAGACAGGTCGGTCTAAGACCATGAACTCTATCCACCTAAAGCGGTGCGCGATGGACTTAAACTTCTTCAAGGATGGAAAAATAATCTGGGACAAAGCTATCCTGGCTCCGATTGGAGCCTACTGGGAAAGCCTGTACCCAAAGAACCGCTGGGGCGGTAACTTCAGATCGCTGGTGGATTGCCCACACTTTGAACGAAACATATGAGCGATTACAGCGGCCAGATCACAACGCCAGCGCAGCCGAATATCGGTAACCCTGGTGATACATATGACCGCCTGTTCTTTAGCCAGACATTCAGCAACATCGGGAACTACGCTAACCGCGTCACAAACGCCCTAGCAGCGTTATTTGGACCGCGTGGCGGCAAGTATCTCAACGCACCTTATGGCGCGTTCCAGGACTCCACAGACCAGGTGGCGGCTAACACTACAACCGCCTACGCCATCACGCTTAACACCACCGACTTCAGCAACGGCGTTACGCTCTCAAACTCATCTAGGCTGAACGTATCGCAGTCTGGCATCTACAACGTGCAGTTTTCTATCCAGTTTACGAACACGACAAACGCATCTCAAGACGTTGACGTTTGGTTCAGAAAGAATGGAACAAACATTGACAAGTCGAACTCAAGGTTTGGGTTTGCACCCAGAAAAGGCGCTGGCGATCCGTTCCACATAATTGCCGCAATGAACTTCTTTGTCAACCTTAACGCAAACGATTATGTGGAAATCATGTGGCGGCCTACTGATGTCGGAGTGTCGATTGAGCAGTATCCGGCAGGCACTTCCCCAACCAGGCCAGCAGTACCGTCGGCCATCGTTACACTGTCGTTTGTCTCCAACCTATCGGTGTAATCATGGCACTCATTCCTCTCAAAATTCCCCCAGGCGTTTACCGCAACGGCACTGAGTACCAGGCGGTTGGCCGCTGGTACGACTCCAACTTGGTGCGCTGGTTTGAGAATACTTTGCGCCCGATTGGCGGGTGGCGGGTCAAGTCCACGTCTGCCATGACGGGTAAGTGTCGAGGGCTTATCACCTGGAGAGACAACAGCGCGGCACGTTTTGCTGCTGCTGGTACTCAGTCCAAGTTGTACGCGATGAATGTCGGAGGTACTCTGAAGGACATCACGCCAACAGGGTTTACTGCGGGTTCCGCTGACGCCACCTCCACAACCGGATATGGTTACTACACTTATGGGAATTTATCGTATGGCACTGCGCGTCTTGACACCGGATTAGTACCGGCCACAACTTGGAGCATGGATACCTGGGGAGAGTACCTGGTTGCGTGCAGCAGCACAGACGGCAAGCTATACGAATGGCAACTAGGTTTCACAACTCCTACGCTGGCGGCAGTTATCACCAACGCACCGACAAGCTGCGCGGCGGTGATGGTCACCAGTGAGCGCATCATGTTTGCTTTGGGTGCATCGGGTAACCCGCGCTTAGTAAAGTGGTCGGATCAGGAGAACAACACAACCTGGACGGCGGCAGCCACCAACCAGGCCGGTGACTTTGAATTGGCGACACCAGGTTCTTTGAGGTGCGGCAAGCGCGTGCGTGGCGTCAACATCTTGTTTACCGACACCGACGCGCACGTCGCCAGCTACATCGGACTGCCCTACGTCTACAGCTTTGAGAAGGTTGGTAGCGGGTGCGGCGTCATCTCCTCGCAAGCTGTAGCGGCAATCGACACGTCCGCAATGTGGATGAGTCAATCTGGATTTTGGAGTTACGACGGGTTTGTCAAGCCTATGATGTGCGACGTTGGTGACTATGTATTCAATAACATGAATCTGAACCAAGCGTCCAAAGTCTACGCCGTCCACAACTCTAGCTATGGAGAGGTGACCTGGTTGTACCCGTCACTATCCTCAACCGAATGTGATAGCTATGTCACCTATAACTATCGGGAAGGTACATGGTATTTCGGACTGATGGCACGCACCGCTGGAACAGATAGAGGCGTATTTGTCAACCCTATGATGGTTGGAACTGACGGGTACATCTACGACCATGAGGTCGGATATACATACGACTCGGTGGCTCCTTACGCGCAGTCCGGTCCGATTGAACTTGGGAACGGCGACAACGTGATGGCCGTAAGATCGGTAATTCCTGACGAGCAGACTCTGGGAGAGGTCGCCATCTCATTCACGGCCAGGATGTACCCGACATCGGCAGAGACAAGCTACGGCCCGTTTAACGCCAAAGCGCCAACCGATACCCGATTCTCTGGCCGGTCAGTCAAGATGAAGGTAACCGGCAATGTCCTGGAAGATTGGCGGGTTGGCGTGATGCGGTTGGAGGCTACGTCGGCAGGGAAACGGTAATGGAGGACTTCTGGCGGTTGGCACAACACATTGAAGCCGCCTTAGAATACTCAGAAGGCACTCATACCCTTGAAGATGTTGCGCAGGGTGTTGAGGAAAACAGATTCCAGCTTTGGCCTGGGGTCAATAGCGCAGTCATTACAGAGATCATTGTCTATCCGCGACTCAAGAATCTGCACTATTTTCTTGCTGGCGGCGACCTAGATGAACTCAAGCGGATGCGACCATACATCGAGGCTTGGGGTAAGCAGATTGGTTGCACGCGAGTTACCTTGGCTGGCCGTAAAGGTTGGGCAAGGACATTTTTAGCAGATGAAGGATATGTCCCTAAATGGCATATTTTGTCTAAGGAGTTGTGATATGAGTCTAGGTGGTCAAAATGCATCTCCATCAGTGATTGTGTACGGTCCTGATGGGACAGCGTATGGTAGTCCTGCTGATGCAGCAGCCGCTGGCGTGAGCAACGCTACTATGTCGCAGCCTATTGGCGTTCCAGATAACCAATATGTACCTATGCAGGTTCGTACGCCTCAATACTACACTCCTCCAGCATATCAACCCTACACGCCAGTTGCTGCGCCACTACCTAATATCCCAACTCAACCATCTGGTGGGCGTAATCGTTATGCAGAGATCATGGCGAATTACCAGCAAGCGCAGCCTAGTATGCCGCCTAGCTACAGCGGTGGGTTTACTGGGTATCCATCCGACTACACCGGAGGATTTACGCCGTACAAACCCACAGTTCCGACCCCCGCACCTATAGTAGATCAACCATCATCTGGTGGACTTCTTACTGGTGGCGGGGGCGGTAAATATGGCGCATCCTCTGATGGAGAACCAGGAGCAGGATTTATTGCACCGACTAGCCAAAATGCATATGACGTATCTCAGCTTGGAAAAAATATAAGCTATGTATCTCCTTTAGTTGGCTCTTTAACTGGTATGTACGGGAATTATTTGGCAAGCCAAGTAGACCCAAACTACAGCAATGAAGGAAGAAACTATCCAGCACCAACTGGTGGGTTTGTCAGCACACCAGACACGCAAGCAGTTCGGGATGCCATAAACAGCACTGACTTTTCTGGAATGGATAGGGGTAGCGGAGATAGAGGTGGTGACAGTGATGGTGGTGGCAGAGCCACTGGTGGAAACAATGGTGACGCATCAGGCGGCGGTGATCGCGGAACACGCGGTGGCTTTGCGCAAGGCGGCTACGTCTCCATGCAGAACTTGGGAGGACTAGACCCAATGGGACCAGATGACGGTTACGCCACTCTCAAGGATGGCGAGTTTGTCATCAACGACAAGGCGGTCAAGAAGTACGGTATCGAATTGATGAACGCTATCAACTCGGGCAAGATTTCAAAGGGCAAGCTACGCGGCTTGCTCGAAATGTAAGGAGAACGATATGTCTAAAGGCGGCGGCAGCACAACTTCAACAACATCCATTGACCCTGATCTGAAGAAGGCTTATCTAGCCAACATCGGACAGGCTCAGAGCGTGGCTGGTGCATTACCAGTACGGCAATTTGCAGGGTTCAACCCGCTGTACACGGCGGGTGAAGAGCAACTGATAAATACAGGACTTAATGGCCCAGGTATTCAGTCAGTTGACCAGGCTGCATATCAAACTGCTCAAGCTGGAGGCTACCAACCTCAGATGGTTGGAGGAATTAGCGGTGGACCGGCGGCAATGGCTGGTGCAACTGGTTACCAAGCATCTAATTTTGGTGGAGCGCAAACAGGACCAGCATCAATGGCCGGTGCAATGGGCTATCAGGCAGCTAATTTTGGTGGAGCGCAAACTGGACCGGCAGCACTTGCACGTTCACAAGGTTATCAGGCAGCTAATTTTGCTGGAGCGCAAACAGGCCCAGCAGCATTAGCTGGCGCAATGGGTTATGGTGCAAGTGACGTTAATGCGGCGCAGGCAAACATGGGTGACATTGGGCGCTACATGAACCCATACTCGCAAAACGTCACTCAAAATGCTTTGTCTGATTTAGAAAAACAGCGTCAAAAATCCTTGCTTCAAATTTCACAGCAGGCCGGTGCTGCAAAAGCATTTGGTGGATCGCGCCAAGGAGTTGCAGAGGCACAAACCAACATTGGATATGGGACTGAGGCTGGCAATTTATCGTCAAAATTAAATGAGCAGGCTTACAACAATGCTATGGCTGCGCAGCAGCAAGACCTTGCACGCCAACAGCAAGCTGCAATGCAGAATGCTGCGCAACGTACATCTGCCTCACAGTTTGGCGCTGGTGCAGCAAACCAAGCTGCATTGGTAAATGCCGCTGCTAAAAATGCAATGGCTCAATTTAATACTGGCAATTTGCAGCAAGCCGGTTTGAGTAATGCAGCATCACAAAATGCTGCCTCACAGTTTGGCGCTGGTGCAGCGAACCAGGCTGCACTAACTAATGCCGCTGCTCAAAATGCAATGCAACAGTTTAATACTGGAAATTTGCAGCAAGCCGGTTTGAGTAATGCAGCATCACAAAATGCAGCTTCACAATTTGGCGCTGGTGCAGCGAACCAGGCTGCACTAACTAATGCCGCTGCTCAAAACGCAATGGCTCAATTCAATGTTGGTAACCTCCAGCAAGCCGGTTTGACTAACATGGCCGCACGAAATGCAGCATCACAGTTTGGCGCTGGCGCACAAAACCAGGCTCAGTTAACTAATGCTGCCTCTATAAATGCAATGAATCAATACAATGCGGGACTCGCGCAGCAGTCTGCACTGGCTAACCAAAACATTGGGCTTGCTGGCGCTCAGTTTAGGCTTGGCGCTGCAAACCAGTTGGGTAATCTTGGAACTCAGCAGCAGGGTCTGCGAATGAGTGGTGCGCAAGCAGCAATGCAAGCTGGAAGTGCGCGTCAGCAGTTGGAGCAGGCTCAGATGGATGCAATGCGCAACATCGGTATGGAGAAACTGGGGATTTCATCTGGCGCTCTTTCCGGTCAGCTACCCAACCTTGGCATGACTCAGACGCAACCGTACTACCGTAACCAGGTTGGTGGTGCTTTGGGTGGTGCTGCTGCTGGTTACCAGTTTGGTGGACCAATTGGCGCTGGTATCGGCGGTCTGCTTGGATACTTTGGATAAGGAGAACAAGATGGCATACCCATATGATTATTTAATGGAATTAAATCGTAGAAAAATTGCTCCACTAGATTTACTTAGCACGCAAGCAGAAGTTCCACAAATACCATCTCCGCAATCCAATTGGGAGCGTTATTTATTAGAAAATTCTGGACCATATCAAGTGGCTCCAGGGGATAACCCAATGGGAATTCCTCTTGGTAATCTAGCCGCTAATGTTCCTGATATGGCACTTCAAAATCAGGCACAGCAAGCAGCGCCACCAGCAGCACCACAGCGCACACTTGGTTTGCTGGGTGATATGTTTGGCGGTGCATCCGCGCTAAACGAGTACATGACGCCAGAACAAAAGGCGCAGCTACAGAACCAAGGAGTTATGGCAGCGGCCATGCAACTGCTGGCATCGTCAGGCCCGAGCCGCACGCCTGTGGGACTCGGTCAGGCGCTTGGTCAGGCTTATGGCGCAGGACAGCAGGGCTACACGGCAGCGCAGCAGAATCTGCTACAGAGCATGGAAGCCAAGCAGAAGATGGAAGAGGCAAAATCCAAAAAGGATATGCAGGCCAATGTGTCAAATTTTCTGTCGCAGAAAGCACCGGAAGGTATTGAAGCTAATGCATTCAAGGCGCAGCAGTACATGAAGTTGGCAGACGTTTACGCTGCCAGCAATCCTGACCAGGCCAGCAAGTTTTTTGACATGGCGCAGAAGCTGATGCCTGCAAAAGAGGCAACTCCTGATGACATCAAGAAGTTGCAGGCTTTGAATCTGCCCATTACTTTGCAGAATTTGCAATCATTGAAAGAAGAAGCAAGTCCTGCTGAAGTCAGAATTTTGAAGGCTACAGGTACACCAGTGACCTTTGAAAATGTAATGAAACTACGTCAATCAGGTGCTGCTGGTGGAACAAACGTATCGGTGAATACTGGTGAAAAAACAAGAGCCGTTGAAATCAACAAGGACATTGTTGCTCAAATGGGCGCAATGACAGATCAAGCTAGGTCTGCCAACGAGACCCTAATGAATGTTGATAGGATTCTTCCAGCACTCAGCGGAGCTATTACCGGACCATTGGCCGACTACCGCACCACTCTCAC
>Ga0209191_1000614_pt1 | contig 27001 bp, 24 predicted proteins | sample S_130626_EF_Meta_FD_187320 | JGI IMG/M metagenome (GOLD analysis project Ga0209191, IMG submission 187320) | Freshwater microbial communities from Lake Simoncouche, Canada to study carbon cycling - S_130626_EF_MetaG (SPAdes) (version 2) | ecosystem: Environmental > Aquatic > Freshwater > Lake ...
CCACTACAGCAATCAGCGCAATCAGCTGGATCTTTACAAAAGACTGGCCTTTGAATATTGGTGGTAAACCACATTTTGCTTTGCCAGCTTGGATCCCAATTATTTTTGAGTTAACCGTATTATTTGCTGCAGTAGGGATGGTGTTGACTTTTTGTTACCTATGTCAATTGGCACCAGGTGTGAAGAAGCACCACTTCCACAAAAGAGCAACAGACGATTTATTTGTAATGGCGATTGAGTGTACTGATAAAACTAACACCGATGATTTATTGGCTTTATTAAAAGCAAACGGTGCAGTGGAAACAGATGTGCAAGTGGCTGAAGAAGATTGGTGGTTTGGTACTTATGATAATGAAGAAGCATTACCTGCATAAGCGAAATAAAAGATTTTAAAAACTGATTAAGATATACATGATGAAGAAATATTTAATAATAAGCTTTTTAGTAGCGGTAGTTGCTTTGGTTAGCTGCTCAGAGGTAAAGCGCAAGCCAGGTAAAGTGTACATGCCAGATATGGCTTACAGCCGTGCCATCGAATCTTATACCGATTTGGCTTACTTAAAAGACCAAGGTATTCACTTTGATGCAAAGCCAGTAGTAGGAACTATTGCACGTGGTAAGGAAATGCCTTTCCCATATGCTATGGACAAGCCAGGTGACACGACGAATTATATTGCTTCTAAGTCTGTCGTGAATCCAATCGATTCTTTATCAGCAAAAGATGCTGCAGAAGCAGAGCGTTTATATTTAATTAACTGTGGTATCTGTCATGGTGCTAAATTAGATGGTAACGGTCCTTTATATAAAGATGGTAATGGTCCTTATGCTGCAAAGCCTGCAACTTTAGTTGGAGACATTAAGTATGAGAGCATGCCTGCTGGTCAAATGTTTTATTCTGTGGCATACGGTAAGAACTTAATGGGTTCTTATGCATCTCAATTAAACAAGCACCAACGTTGGATGATTATTAAATACATCAAGAACAAACAAGCTGCTGCAAAGACAACTGCAACTGCCGCAAAATAATAAAGTACTTATTTAAAAGATTTATAAAAGAGAAAAGATGGCATCTATAAAAGAACAATTCGAAATTCCTGGTAGACTAAAAACATGGTCCTACTCCTTAATTGGTATTGGAGGCGCTGTGTTATTGTATGGTATGTTTACCAAAGGATTTAGCAGTGACGAGCATGAGCAAGTTCATTTTTGGGGTACATTAATGTACAACACAATCTTCTGGACATTGATCTGTAACGCTGCTATGTTTTTCTTAAGTTTTAGTGCCATGGCACAAGCGGCATGGATGCAATCCTTCCGTCGTGTTCCAGAAGCTATCTCTACAATGGTACCTATTTTTGGTGGCATCACTTTCATGGTTTTATTGTATATCATCTTTGGTCACAAGCACCATATCTACCATTGGTTAGATGCAGAAGCGGTGGCAAAAGATCCTATCTTAAAAGGTAAAGTGGGTTTCTTGAATCCAACTTTCTTTGTGATCTGGACGACTTTGACAATTTCATTATGGAGCTTATTTGGATATAGAATGCGTCAGTTAAATAACCAAGCAGATGTGGCACCAATGGATGCACCCACTGCAAAAGCATTTAACATTCAAAGCATGGTGCGTTCAGGATTTTTCTTAGTATGGTTTGGTTTAACAGTAGCATCTACCATTCCTTGGTTGTGGATGATGAGTATCGACGCACACTGGTATTCTACCATGTATAGCTGGTATACTTTCGCTAGTACTTTTGTAGCGGGTATGGCATTGATTGCATTATGGGTAGTGTACCTTAAGAATAAAGGTTATTTAGAATTAACAAACAACGAACACTTGCACGATATTGCTAAGTTCATGTTTGCGTTCTCTATCTTCTGGACTTATTTATGGTTCTCTCAGTATATGTTGATCTGGTATGCAAATATCCCAGAGGAAACTGTGTATTTTAAGCACCGTGTTCAAGGTCCTTATAAAGGCATCTTCTTCTTGAACCTAATCATCAACTTTTTAGCGCCTTTGTTAATCTTAATGAAGCGTTCTGCTAAGCGTAATTACACATTAGTAGCGTTAATGGCAGTTGTGATTATCTTTGGACATTGGATCGATTTTTACCAAATGGTCATGGGTTCTTTGATGAAGGAGCATGTTGAATTAGGGGTGTTGGATTTTGGTATCCTTGCCTTCTTTGTAGGCGTGATGATTTTCTTTGTTGCAAAAGCATTGGCAAGCAAGCCATTGATTGCAAAATATCATCCATTCTTAAAAGAAAGTATTATCCACCATACTTAATCAATATTTGAATAAAAATTATTTAGCGTAAGAAAATAGAAATAAGATTATGAGTTTATATTTATCCATAGCAATTATCGCCCTCATCTTTATTGTGATTTTTCAAATTGCAAAAGCAAGTGAGTACGTTTCTGTCCTTAAAGGAGAAGAAGTTGCCCGCAAACAAAGCAACAAGATCAATGGTTTTTTAATGGTCACGTTTTTGGTATTAGGCTTTGTAGGTGTATATGTATGTAATGAGTATCTTTTTGATAAGACTTTGTTAGCGCAAGAAGCTGCAAGTATTCAAGGAGAAAAAGTAGATGAAATGATTTGGGTGACTTTAGCTATCACTGGTGTCGTATTCATCATCACGCAATTTTTATTATTTTGGTTCGCTTATAAATACCAAGAAAACGACAACAGAAAAGTATTCTTCTTTGCACATAGCACTAAGTTAGAATTAATCTGGACTGCGATCCCTGCCATCACTTTAACAGTATTGGTTATTTTTGGTTTACGTAACTGGTTCTTTTTTACTGGCGAACCTCCAAAGAACGCGATGGTGGTAGAAGTCACTGGAAAGCAATTTGGTTGGATCTTCCGTTACCCAGGAAAGGATGCGGTATTTGGTAAAAAATATTATAAAAACATTGACCCTGCTACCAATTCAGTTGGTATTGTATGGGATGATAAATTAGCACAAGACGATATCTTAACAGAACAAACCATGTATGTGGTAAAAGGAACGCCTGTTAAATTAATCATTGGTTCTAGAGACGTGATTCATGACGTAGGTTTATCTCATTTCCGTTTAAAGATGGACGCCGTTCCTGGTATTCCAACAACAATGTGGTTCACACCTAAGTTCACAACAAAGGAGATGAAAGAAAAAACTGGTAATCCAAATTTTGCTTACGAGATTTCTTGTGATCAAATGTGTGGTAACGGTCACTACTCTATGAAAGGAATTGTTGAAGTGGTTACACAGGAAGAATATGATATGTGGATGGCGAAACAAAAAGCACAATACTTAGTGGCTTTCCCAGAGAAAGATCCTAGTAATGTACCTGCAGCAGCTACTGCAAAAACAACTGACAGCACTGCAAAAACAGCAGTCGCAAAAATGTAATTTAAAAATATTTTAAATAAAACGGTATGAGTAACGAAGCAGTAATTATTGAAGACGTACATGTACATGGTGCAGCACATCATGATGCACACGGACATGATGATCATGGTCATCACGAACACCATGAAACATTTTTGTCTAAATATGTTTTTAGCATGGACCATAAAATGATCGCGAAGCAATTCTTGATCACAGGTATGGTTTGGGCAGTGTTAGGTGGTTTAATGAGTGTGCTTTTCCGTTTGCAATTAGGATATCCTGATGCAAGTTTTCCTTGGTTAGAATCACTTTTAGGTAAGTGGGCTAAGGGTGGTCAAATCACGCCAGAAGCTTATTATGCTTTAGTAACTACACACGGAACTGTATTGGTATTCTTTGTATTGACAGCAGGTTTATCTGGAACATTCGCCAACTTCTTAATTCCATTGCAAATTGGTGCAAGAGATATGGCGTCTCCATTTTTAAATATGTTGAGCTACTGGTTCTTCTTCACTGCTAGTATTGTGATGTTGTCTTCTATGTTTGTAGAGACAGGACCATTTAGTGGTGGATGGACTGCGTATCCTCCATTGTCTGCATTAGGAGATGCTTCTCCTGGTTCTAAGACTGGTATGGACTTATGGATTATCGCGATGGCTTTATTCATTGTCTCTTCTTTATTAGGTGGCTTGAACTATATCGCTACTATTTTAAATATGCGTACCAAGGGTATGAGCATGACGCGTTTACCTTTAACCATTTGGGCATTGTTCTTTACAGCTGTATTAGGTGTATTGTCTTTTCCAGTATTGTTGTCTGGTATGATCTTATTAATTTTTGATAGAAACTTTGGAACTTCATTCTATCTATCTGATATTTTTGTGAATGGTGTAGGTGCTTTACCGAACGAAGGTGGAAGCGCTATTTTATACCAACATTTATTTTGGTTCCTAGGTCATCCAGAAGTATACATTATCTTATTACCTGCCATGGGTATGGTATCTGAGATTATGTCTGTGAGTTCTCGTAAACCAATCTTTGGTTATATGGCCATGTTAGGTTCTTTGTTTGCGATTGCTGCATTGGCCTTCTTGGTTTGGGCGCATCATATGTTCGTTACAGGATTAAATCCATTCTTGGGTTCTGTATTCGTATTATTAACTTTATTAATTGCGGTTCCTTCTGCTATCAAAGTATTCAACTGGTTGACTACTTTATGGAGAGGTAATATCCGTTTCACACCTGCTATGTTATTCGCAATTGGTTTTGTGAGTTTATTTATCTCTGGTGGTTTAACTGGTATTTGGTTAGGAAACGCTGCTTTAGATATTCACTTGCATGATACGTATTTTGTAGTTGCGCATTTCCATATTGTAATGGGTGTGGCATCTATGTTTGGCATGTTTGCTGGTGTGTACCACTGGTTCCCTAAAATGTATGGTCGTTTCTTGAATAACACACTTGGTTATATCCACTTTTGGGTAACGATGGCTGGTGCTTATTTGATTTTCTGGCCAATGCACTACGAAGGTTTAGCAGGTATGCCACGTCGTTATTTTGATTTTAGTATTTGGGAAAGTTTCAAGCAATTTGCTGAACTAAATAAGTTTATCACCATTGTTTCGATGATCGTATTTGCAGTACAAATCTTATTCTTGATCAACTTCTTCTATTCTATTTTCAAAGGACGTAAAGTGACTACTCAAAATCCTTGGGAAGCAAATACATTAGAGTGGACTACGCCTATTCGTCCTGGTCACGGTAACTGGCCTGGTGAAATACCAGAAGTACACCGTTGGGCATATGATTACGGTAAGGATGGAAAAGATTTCATTCAACAAACAACACCTGTTGGTGCGGATGAATCGACACACTAAATTGTGAAAGCAATTATAAAAGATTACGCCCAGTTGATGAAGTTCACCTTAAGTTTTACGGTGGTCTTCACTTGTGTAATATGTTATCAGATTGCGCCGAATATTATTGGATTTGATTGGTGGAATATTTTGATCTTAACTTTTGCAGGTCTTTGTATTACGGGTAGTGCCAATGCGATTAATCAGGCAGTAGAAAAAGAAACGGATGCACAGATGAAGCGTACTGCAAATCGTCCTGTGGCTTCGGGTAGAATGTCTCAGCAAACTGCTTATGCATTTGCCATCATCGCTGGTATGGTTGGTGTAGGTTTAATGGCCTATCAATTCAATGTCTTGTCTGCAGTATTGAGTGCATTCAGTTTATTCTTATATGCATTCATCTACACGCCACTTAAAAAAGTCAATTCAATTGCAGTGTTGGTTGGTGCTTTTCCGGGTGCCATTCCTTGCTTGATTGGATGGGTTGCTGCAACCAATGAAATCAGTCCTATCGCAACTTTTATTGTGGATGGCAAAACCTATTCGAACGCGGGTGGTTACGCTTTATTTTTAATTCAGTTTCTTTGGCAGTTCCCACATTTTTGGGCGATTGCTTGGGTGTCACATACGGACTATTCTAAAGTGGGTTTTAAATTATTGCCAGCAGATAAAGGGCCGACTAAGTTTACTGCTTTACAAGCGGTGATGTATGCTGTGTTGATGGTGCCAATTGGTTTCTTGCCAAACTATTATAAAATTACTGGGGAGTGGAGTATGTGGGTGGTTTTAGTGGCGAATATTTTTATGGTGGTACAATGTGTGCGTTTATATCAGAACATGGGGGTGCCTGCGGCACGTCGTGTGATGTTTAGCAGTTATATTTATTTACCGATTGTGTATTTGGCATTAATGGCAAATAAAATTTAAAGAACAATTATGAGTACAGAAAAAAAGAAAGCGCATCCTTATAAATTTATCCTTTGGGTAGGTTTAGGAAGTATTATTATGCTTTTTGCAGGGTTGACCAGTGCTTATATTGTCAAAAAAGGTCAGGCCAATTGGTTGGACTTTGAACTGCCTGTGGTGTTCTGGTACTCTACATTAGTCATTCTATTAAGTAGTGTGACCATGCAGATGGCTTTAAAGAAGTTTAAAGAGCGAGCAATGGGTCAATATCGTGGATTCATTACTTTAACCGTGTTGCTTGGTCTTGTCTTTGTGGTAACACAATTAATGGGATTTAGCGCTTTAGAGGCCAATAGCATCGCCCTAACTGGTCCTAGAAGCAATTCAGCGAGTTCTTTTTTATTGGTGATTGCTGGCTTACACATCCTCCACGTGGTGGGTGGGGTCATTGCCCTTGCGATTATCTTTTTAAGAGCTTATTCTGTAAAAACAAAATTTTACAATGCCTTGCCGGTGGAATTAGCATCCATTTATTGGCATTTTGTAGATATACTATGGATTTATCTTTTTGTGTTCCTACAATTTGTAGGATAGACTAAAAACCAATATTTTTGCACTGAAATTGAAACTGAACATGTCAACAACAACAACCGCTTCGCCAAATGAAGCAAAATTATGGGGTGGGGGAAAAAGCCCTTTTAGTGTAGAGTACGGAAAAGTGATGATGTGGTACTTTTTAATGAGTGACGCATTCACTTTTGGCGCTTTCTTGATCTCTTATGGCACGGTTCGTTTTTCTACGAACGGATGGCCTGACCCAAACCTTGTTTTTAGAAGTTTCCCGTTTGCACCAGAAGGCATTCACGCTCCATTGGTGTTTGTATCGGTAATGACTTTTATTTTGATTGTTAGTTCTGTGACCATGGTGTTGGCGGTACATGCTGGTCACAATATGGATAAGAAAGGGGTTGTTAGAAATATGATTTGGACCATCATTGGTGGTATCGCTTTCTTAAGTTGTCAAGCTTGGGAGTGGAATCACTTATTCCATGAAGGTGCATGGTGGGGACAAAATCCTTTCATCAATGCAGATGGCACAGCATCTTCGACCAACTTCACGAACTTCTTTTTTACAATTACTGGTTTCCACGGCTTCCACGTATTCAGTGGTGTGTTGATTAATATTATTATGTTGATCATGACTTTAACCAATCAATTTGAAAAAAGAGGACATTACAATATGATTGAAAAAGCAGGTCTTTATTGGCACTTTGTAGATCTAGTATGGGTATTTGTATTCACTTGCTTCTATTTATTATAAGCTAATACATGATTGTAATCCTATCACAAACTAACGAATTAACGAACTATGTCACATACAAATGATACACACGCAGAGCACGGTGGTGGTGCTATTGCAGAAATTAAAAAAGTTACTATTATCCTTTCAGTTTTAACAATTGTTGAATTGATTATGGGTTTTGGAATGATTGGGATGCAAAATAAAGCATTAGTACTTGCTATTAAAGGTGCTATTGTGATCTTGATGATGGCAAAGGCATTTTATATTGTTGCTTATTTCATGCACTTAAAACATGAAGTGAAAAACTTGATCATGACGATTGTGGTGCCACTTTCTTTATTCATCTGGTTTATCGTTGCTTTTTTAGCAGACGGTAATTCTTTTAGAAACCTACGTAATGACTATGATCGCTATTTTAAGGAACAATCTACGATTAAGGTAGCTCAACCAGAACACGGCGGTGGTGGACATGAATCTGAAAAGGGCGCGGCTGGTGCAGCACATACTGATTCTTCCGCAAAGCACGAAGATGCTAAGCACGAGACTAAGAACGAAGAGGCAAAGCACTAATTGCACTAATTATTAAGGGGATAGATTTTGCCGGTTTTGGCATGATTTCTTTACGATATTCGAAACCACTCCAGTTAATTGGGGTAGTTTTTTGTTGTAACTTTACATCCTATTTAACCCCATAAACAGCATGTCTAAAAAGTCTATATACGGTTTATTTATTGCCCTAGTCATTCCAATTGGATGTTATTTATGGCTTAAATCTGCAAGCGATACTGCAGTGACTATGCCAAGACATTATTTATTGGACACAGTAGTAAGCAGCGTGGAGAAAGGCAAGACCATTGATGATAGCATTTGGCATACTACAAAAGACATTCGTTTGGTGAATCAATTAGGTGATTCAGTGAATCTATACCAACAGTCTGGTAAGATCATTATCGCCGATTTCTTTTTTACAAGCTGTGGAAGTATCTGTCCAAAGCTGACAACGAATATGGCGAAATTGCAACAGTCATTTACTAGAGGAGGCAATAGTCGTAAAAAAGTATTGGATACGAATTTCATACAATTCATTTCTTTTTCTGTAGATCCAGAACGTGATTCCGTTCCAGTGATCAGAGAATACGCTAATAAAATGGGCGTGGCTTCTGACAACTGGTGGTTGCTTACTGGTAATAGAGATTCTATTTATAAGTTTGCTTTTGAGGAAATGAAAGTGGATCAATTTAGTACAGAGCCTGTCTCTCCAGATTTTGTGCATACAAGCCGCTTTGTATTGATAGATAAAAAAATGCAAGTACGTGGCTATTACAGCGGCCTAGATTCTGCTTCTATGTTAAAACTTGCACAAGATGTGGGCTACTTAATGTTAGAAAAAGATAAAACTAAAAAGAGCAAAGTATTCCAAGATATTGTGGACTTGAGTTGGTTGTGGTTGGTGATTGCATTAATGGTATCTAGTTTTGTTTATTATTTTTCCAAGACAAGATTAAAAAATTAGTATTCATTGTATGAACTGGAATGAATTTAAAACAAAGTATAAACAAGAAATTAGAGTAGGTTTGATTGTGTTTATTGCAACAATGGCCTACAGCATCATAAAGGATATTTTAAATAATAAATAAAAACTGTATGTTAGAACCTGTATTAAAGAAGAACGATAAGTTAGCTTATATTTTAATTGGCGTTTTCTCTGTGGTGGTATTTGTGGTGGTGACTTTTCTAAGTAAATTTACTTTAGATGTTGAACTGCCTTTTGACAAACATATTTTTGCGTTGATTAACGCGATAATTAACTCAGCAGTTGCTATTTTGTTAATTGCGGGATTAATTGCTATAAAGCAAAAAAATTACACCTTACATAAGTCTATTATGCTCACAGCGATGGTGCTTTCTTTACTGTTTTTAGTGACCTATATCGCGCACCATTTATTGGCAGGTGAAGCAAAATTTGGTGATGCCAATTTTGATGGGGTAGTAGATGATGCAGAAAAAGTGGTTTTAGGTAATACCCGTCCTTTTTATTTGATTCTATTAGGTACGCATATTGTACTCGCTGCAACTAGCTTGCCATTCATATTGTGGACTGCATACAGGGCTTTAACCAGTGATTTTGAAGCGCATAAAAATTTAGCTAAAAAAGTATGGCCTATCTGGTTTTATGTAGCTGTGACTGGGCCAATTGTATACTTAATGATTAAGCAGTATTATAACTAGAAATTTAATTCCTTCACAGGATCCCAAAATAATTTTTCAAAGTCCAAGACGGTTTCGTTTTGGACTTTTATTTTTTCCTTCTCTAATAATGCTTGCATGGTTGTAGGCGTTTCAAAATGTGCTTTGCCACTTAACATGCCATTGCGATTCACCACTCTATGTGCGGGTACTTTTGGTTTTACGCCATGCGATGCATTCATGGCCCAGCCAACCATTCTTGAGCTTCCACCTGTGCCTAAATATTTTGCGATGGCGCCATAGCTTGTCACACGACCTTTGGGTATGAGACGAACTACATCAAATACATTTTGAAAAAAGTCCTGGGTCTTAGGTGTGTATTGCATAAAGGATAAGTAAATAAATATACAAAAATCGGAAGAGTACATTTATTAAAATAAAGGAAATAAATTAAGGTCAATGACCTAATTTTTTATAAATGCTTATTGGGATTGTTCTTTTCTATATACTCCTCAATGTGCTCATCTGGCGTTGTCTTACTCGCTGCAGTTCTAATTAATTGTGCTCTTGTTTTGATAGGCTCAGGTACGGCGTCATAGTCAAATGGACAATGTTTGCAGGCTTCCCCACAGCAATAGCCTCTTGCTTCGTGATACGCTGCAGTAAATACCCATTTTCCTTTTGGGTCTATATAATAATGTACGCCTTCAATCATTTTTTAATCTTCTTTTTTTGCTCTTGCTGCTTCTGCTTCCATTCTAATCAATTCCCCGGCATCCATGGGGATGTCCTTGATGGCTTCTTTTAAAACGGCATCTAGTTCCAAAGGCAGGTCTTTATCAATATTAAACTGAATATAGTGAATCTTGTTACTCTGTGCGATATCCAATCCCTCGTAGTAGGTTTTAATTAAACAACGAGGATCGATGTTTTGTTCGGCGTATAAGTTGTCTGTTTTGTAGATTAGGTTTAAACCATACATTTCAATCACTTTTAGTGTGAAATTGTAGAGTAGGGGGCTGTCCGTTTTTAAATGAACGATACCTTGATTTTTCAGAAACTGTTGGTACAGTCTCAAAAATTTTGGATGGGTTAAGCGCTTTTTTGCTTTAGACCATCTTAGTTGAGGATCGGGGAAAGTGATCCATATTTCATCGACCTCTTCCTTAGCAAAATAGTTTGAAGTCAGTTCTATTTGTGAACGTACAAATGCCACGTTCTTTAATCCATCTTTACCAGCAATGCTTGCACCCTTCCAGATACGATTGCCTTTTAAATCGATGCCTATAAAATGTTGCTCTGGAAACATACGGCCCAAGCCAACAGCATATTCTCCTCGGCCACATGCAAGTTCTAGAGTTAGCTTAGGGGTATCAATTGCAGTCGTGCTTGGTAAAGTTGAAATTTCAATAGGGCTTGTTCCGTTTTTTAATCCATCAAAAAAAGCAGCCCATTTGCCCTGCATGTCCTGTGGAAATTCCAAGACATTGTTATATTCCTTAATAGCTGCAAACTTGATTAGTTTCTTTTGACCCATGGCGCAAAGATAAGATTAGAAGGGCTTCTAATTGAAATATTACTTAATTTATTTTTTATCAATTACCTAATTACACGTACATTTATACTTTAAAATACACGTGTAATGAAAACTAAACTTACCCTTGTAATGGAAGACGAGGTGATTTATAATGCAAAAATTTATGCCAAGAAAAAAGAGGAAAGTCTTTCTTCCTTGGTTGAAAACTATTTAAAGGCGGTTGCAGAATCTTCTAAATTGAAGAATCCGAAAAAGTCTAATTCAAAAAAGGCAATAAGTTTAATTGAAAAGTATAGAGGTATTATTAGTTTACCAGAGGACTATGATTATAAAAAAGAAATTGGATTGTATTTATTAAAAAAGTACAATAAATTAAAATGAAACATATTTACCTAGATACAAATATTATTGTTGACATTTTCGCTGCAAGAGCGCCACATGATATTGCGGCTATTGAATTATACAGATTGGCTAAAGACAATAAAATTAAAATTTATATTTCAGCTGAATCATTTACGACCATATATTATCTTTTAAGAATTAGTAAAATTGCACATAATAAATGTCTTATGATTTTTCAAGATCTATTGAAAACCACATCTGTTCTACCTACAAATGAACTAATTATTAATAAAGCAATTAATAGTGAATTTGATGATTTTGAAGATGGAGTTCAATTTGTTTCAGCAAAATCCAACTCCAAAATCAATCTTATTGTAACTAGAGATAAAAAAGGGTTCAAGAAAAGTGATATACCAGTAACTGACGCTCATCAAGCGCTTCAATTGTTTGTAAATTAAACTTACTCCTTCATTAATTTCAATGCTTTTTGAGCAACGATAGGGGCAATAGCTACACCCATGCCACTCATGCGCACTGCACAGTATACATTGGGCTGTAGCTGTTCAATAATTGGCTTTTTGATTTTTCCCATACCCATAGTGCCACTCCATCTTAATTCAATTTTTGGCTTTTTAGATCCCTTAGGCAGGATGCGTTCCATCATAAATTGTTCTAGTACCTTTTGAATTGTATCAGAAGTATCTAATGAGTATGTCTTTTCATTTTTAAAATCTGCATTTCTTGCACCTCCTAATAATAAACGGTTGCCTAGGTTACGAAAATAATAATACCCTTCATCAAAATGGAAACATCCTTTGAATTTTAAATTCTTGATAGGTTCAGTTACAAATACCTGTCCTCTTGCTGGTACCACATCTAAACTAGGCATGAGTTGTTTTGCAAATCCATTGGTACAGATTAAAAATTGCTTTGCTTCTATAGGAGCATCTAAATTTGTGGTAATGGTCACACCTTTTTTATGAGACTTGAACTTTTTGACTTCGGTGCTAAATAAAATTTGCACTCCTTTTGCTTGCACTGATTTTTGTAAAGCCAATACCAACTTTGCAGAGTTTAATTGTCCTTCCATTTGATTAAATGCCAAAGCCTCGATGCCTTGGAAACCTAATTTTTTTATATCCTTACTTTCATTGGTATAAATAGGTAAATACTTACCATTCTTTTTTGGTGTCTTTAATGCGGGCGCCAATATTTTATTTAAATAAGCAATATCTAATTCTAATCTTGAAATATCATATAAATCGCTCTTTTCAGAACGCACCCCTTCATTTGCTTTAGACGCTTTTCCTTTTGTATCCTTGACTGCCTTTTTCCCTTCAAATAATTCATAGCCACCCCATTGATTGTAATCAATCTCTTTTGCTTTAAACACTTCTTGTATTCTTTGTAATCCATCATAACGCATCTTCACCGTTTCAAGCATGGCAGCTTCGCCCATCAATTGAACATCGTACATGAGTTCTGAGACGCTTCCAAAACAGGAGAAGCCTGCGTTACGTGTACTTGCACCAGATGGTATCACGCCACGTTCAAGTATAGTTATATTGAGCTTTGGATTTTTTTGAATGGCTTCGTATGCTGTCCATAATCCCACAAAGCCGCAGCCTACAATCACCAAGTCCTTGGGTGCAAAATAGGTGGATTGTTCCCATACTGATATGGCCATATACTTGAATTTAGATACCTAAGTTCCTACATTTTTTTCAATATTCAATCTTCTCAAATTCATTCATCTTTAAAATTTCTTTGAAATACTAAAATGGCTTGTGTAGGTATAAATAAACCGCCCCATTTGGGGCGGTTTAAAGAACTTATTTTTAAGAATTAGTTCAAGTTAATCATTGAAGTATAATACTAGACTTTAATGATTCATACTAATCTTATTTTCCAAAGATATAACGAATACCTAATTGAGCTGTCCACACATCAAATACAGATGCATTTTTACTTAAGGTATTGGTGATTAAACCAGTTGTTCCATCAGCAAATTTCTCAGTTGCTAATTTATAAGTTGGTTGATTGTTCACAACAGATTGGAATGCTAAGACTTGAGGGTTCGTTGCTCTTTGAGACACACCCCAATTATCATTCAACAAGTTTCCAAAGTTCAAGATATCCGCTCTAATTTGAATCGTGTTGCGCTTACCTTTTACATTCACAAATATGTCTTGTACAATAGATAAGTCAAAACGGTGTAACATTGGAATAAATGATGCATTTCTTTCTGCATATTTACCATGACGTGTTTTTAAATAATCGTCTTGGTTGATATAATTCCAGAAAGCAGCTTGTTGTTCCACTTCAGAGTACGTTCTTGTACCTACTACTAAAGGTAAAAACTTAATATCTGTAAAGGCTTTAGGAACAAAAATCAATTCGTTATTACTTACTCTATCTCCGTTCATATCACCACTAATAGTGTATGTGAAAGGACTACCTTGGTTACCAACATATCCAATTGAGATTGAAGTTGCACCACCTCCTTTTTTACCGTACTCTAATCTATATCCAAATTGACCCACTAAACGATTTGGTGAAACAAAATCAGAATTTGATAATGATAAATCGTTGTTACCATTAATTGCTCTTGCACCTGTCCAGCTACCAGATGCAATTGAACCAGCACTCATGTAATCTTTCGCATTAGATGTAGTCCAAGCAAATGATCCAAATAAGCCTTTGTTATAAGGCAATTCTAATTTTAAAGTCAAAGACTTAAAGTAAGAACCATCTTTGTTTGTTAAAACGATACCGTTTGAAACGTTATCATTGACTCTTACACCAGCATCCGTTCTTGCAAATTGACTTCTTGTATCCACCCCAGAAAAATTACCTGTAGGTAAATCTAAGTTGGCATTATAGTAATGTACTGCGTTCAAATTATTATTGTAAATACCTTCAATCGTTCCAATTAAACCTAAAGGTAATTTTTGATCTATCGCAATATTTGTTTTCCAAACTTGAGGAAACTTATACTTAGCATCAGTAAACGCTAGGTCAAATGTAGAAGGTAAAGTTGGTGTTGAAGGGATATAATATTGACCAGGATTTGGAGTAAAACCGTATTTAGTTGCTCCTTTGTTATCACTATCAATATAACCTGTTAACACACCATTGTTACCCACTTGGTTAGAGATAAACACATATGGAGGACGACCAGTGAATACACCAGTACCACCTCTTAATTGCGTTTTCTTATTACCAAATACATCTGCGTTAAATCCAAATCTTGGCTCCCATAAAATTTGAGTTGTTGGCATAACTGCAGTATTCAATTTCTCTCCTTTAGCAAATGTCATTGCAGTCACTGCTTTGTTTTCTAAAGAAGTTGGTTCAATATCAATGATAGCAGCTCTTAAGCCAAATGTGAATTTAATGTTTTTTCTAAATTGGTATTCATCCTGACCATAGATATCTAAACGAGTTGTTTTAAATACTTGCATTGGATCAACCGCACCTGGTAATGCAGAGTATCTATATTGAAAACGAGTAGGTAAATTTGTTACAGATGGCTTTCCACCATTTGCAATACTTTCGTTTGCTGCAGCATAGAAACTAGTTAAAGAACTAAAAATATATACGCCATTAGATGCTGGGTAGAACAAGTTGTTAGATTGGTATTTTTCAAAATTAACACCACCTGTTAAAGTATGCTTTCCAGCATATTTTGTGATATTATCAGTAATGTGAAAAGTATTGTAATCTAATTTGTTACCTGGTGTAAATGGATCAAAACCTACAGAAATGTAAGTTGATGTACCATTTAAGATATCAATTGTTGGGAACATTGCACTTCTATATTTTCTGTCTTCAATTTGCTTGTCATATCCTACAATCAATGAATTGTGTAATGTGTTTGATAACTTACTGTTCAATTCTAATACATAAGAACGTGTGTTATCCATAATGATATAACCACTATTTGCATATGCCATAGATAATTGCTGAGTCGTTCTATTACCATTACCAGCTGAGTTAGAGTTAGAAATATTGATTTCTGCCTCAGAATCATGTTGCACATAACGTGCCGTTAATTTATGCTTATCATTGATGTTCCAATCTAAACGCACTAAGAATTTCTTACTCTTGTTTGCATTAGAATAACCTTCCCAAGCACCTGTGTTGTAAGCATACTTATCTTTCATGAAATTAGATAAAGTCTCCATATCGGTATAAGTTGGTCTACTGATTTGAGTACCTGTCGCTTTTGGAGAACCTGTAGAAAACCAAGTTGTACCCGGCTCTGTACGCTCTAATGTTTCATAGTTACCAAAGATGAATAATTTGTTTTTGAAAATAGGTGCTCCTAAACGGAAACCACTTACTTTCTCATCAAACTTAGATGCAACTACTGGCACACCAGCAGCTTTGTTACCTACATATCTTGAGCTATTGTCTCTTTGTGTTTGATAGTAAGAACCTTCGATATCATTTGTACCAGATCTAGTGACTGCATTGATTCCAGCACCTGTAAAACCGCTTTGACGAATATCGTAAGGAGCGATGTTTACTTGTAATTGCTCTAAGGCATCCAATGAAATGGCAGATGCACCAGTTCTACCACCTGCTTGTGCAGAAGAACCTAAACCAAAACTATTGTTGAACTGAGAACCGTCAATTGTAAAGTTGTTCAAACGAGCGTCTTGTGCACCAAATGAACTTCCGTTTCCGTTGGCATTGTACTTTGTAATACCATCGATTGTTCTTGCACCTGCGATAGGAATATTTTGCAAGTCTCTTCTAGTAAATTGTTGAGAAGCACCTGTTCTTTCTTTAGAGAATAAGCCACTTCTATTGCTAGAAACAACCACCTCTGCTAAGCTTGAACCAGTTGCTAATAAAACAAAATCAATGTTGCTCGCCACACCTAAGTTGGTGCTTAAATCAGCTACTTGATTGTTTTTATAACCTACATAACTTGCAGCTACTGTAAAAGGTCCACCAACTCTTACTGCTGGGAACACATAAGTACCTGTTTTATTAGTTACTGTTTTGTAAGTCGTACCTGTTGGAACGTGCGTCGCAACGACAGATGCGCCAACCAATACTTCTTTCTTTTCATTTACTACAACACCCGAAATGGATGAAGTGGTAATTTGAGCGAAACTGATGATGGTCATCATGCAGCTTGCCAAAAACAACATTGTTTTTTTCATTTGATTTTGATTTTATTTCGAAATGCTTACTTAATGTAATTGTATTTTAACAGTCATTGGATTTGCCAAAATCTTGTTAAAATGCATCCGCAAAATTAGATCATATAATCAAGGATAGCCAGCTGAGAAGGCCCCATTAGCAAGAATTAATAGTAAGTTAATATATTGGCAATATTGAGTAATTGACACTTAAAAGAAAACCTCCATTTAGGAGGTTTTCTGTGGCATTTAAATCCAGTTTAAAAAAAAGGATTGTATTTAAAGGGCATTGAACGCCTGTATGAGTTGAACGAAATCTATTTCTTTTTTAAGATTTAGCTTCTTTTTTGCTATAAAATCGTTCATTTCAGCCTCTTTTTCAGCTAAAAATGGCATAATCTCCTCTTTATTTAGTTTAACCAACTTAAATTGATCTCCTTTTTTTACAAAATACCTGCTGGTATTGGCGAAGGTTTTGACCATCCCTGCGTTAATTTCACTCATTTCGGTGACCTGTTTAATATCCGATCTATACAATTGAATAGCGCCTTGTGCTACCAGAATTTGTACATATTGTTCTGGCTTGATATTATTTTGGGTTATTCCCTTAATAAATACTTGTTGATTGATTGTATCTGGCCATTTAGGGAATAATTTAATGGCTACAATCTGGTCTAATAATTCAAAGGACTCGTCATTCTTATTAAAGAACAACTGATTATCATATAAGTCAAGCTTTAATTCTAGATCTGCATAAAAGCCTTTGTTTGTAATCACTGAACCATGTTGCCATTTATCTACCAACAATGGTGTTCCCCTGATGCCGGCATATTTATCGGGATTAAAATTCTTACTTGATACTGGATCTTGTAATTGCAATAATTGGGCTTGCGCACCTTGTATCGTTGTGAATAAAACTAGTAATAGTATCCATTTTTTCATGGGGTATGTTTATGCTTGATTCCTAAAAATAATTCCTTTGCTTGATTTTATAAAATAAAACTTAGTTAAAAAAAGAAAGGCTACCCGAGGGTAGCCTTTCTGTATCATTCAAGGAAGGAAGATTAATTCCAACCTGGATTTTGTTGAGCCTTGATAGTTGGATTCGCATCCACTTCACCTTGTGGTATTGGGAAGATTCTTCTAAAGTTAGTGAAAGGAATTGATCTTGCAGAAGATGGATAGTTCGTGCCACGAACTACATCACGCTTTAATCTTTGTAAGTCATGATATCTTTCACCTTCGAAAGCTAATTCTTTTCTTCTTTCTGTGATGATGTCTTCTAGTAAAGCAGCACCTGTAGAAGCGATTGCCGCAGCACCTCTTCTACTTGTTACTTCATTCACATATTTAACTGCATCTGATTCGTTCGCTGGGTAAGAAGCTTCAGCAGCGATCAAATACATTTCTGCCATTCTGATAACTTTAGTATCGGAGTGGTCACCTGTAAATGAACCATACTTGTTTACAAATACAGAAGCTAAACCACCTCTAGTACCTGTTGCATATAATGATCTTCTAGCATCAGTCGTAGAGAAACTTGCATATAAGTCATCAGCACATAACATATCACCATAGTTACCAGATTGTAAGTAGATGTATGATAAGGCATCAAACGCATTATTTGCAACTGCGTCAAATGATAATTCAAATAAAGTTTCTACTTTATCTGTTCTGAAACTTACGCCAGCCCAGTAGCCAGTGTGCGCTGTTGCAGATACTGCAGTGAATCCACTGTTTGTAATTACATCTAAAGCAGCAGTTTTAGCGTTTGTTTTGTCACCCATTGTGTTGTACACTTTTGCTTGTAATGCTCTTGCAGAATACTTGCTAAACTGAGATGAGTTTGTGAATGTAGTCATCAATGTAAATGCTTGATTTAAGTCAGCATTGATCAATGCATATACTTCAGAAACTTTTGATCTTCCTGGTTTTAAATCCGCATTGTAGGTGGTTACCAATGGCACACCTAAAGCTGCTGGATCTTGCGTGTAGGGAGTAGCGAAAAAGCGAACTAAATTATAGTAAGCTAAAGCGCGGATTGCATAAGCCTCTCCTTTGTATTGATTTACGGTAGCATTTGCAGCAATTGGAGAATTGATGATATTGTTTGCACGTAAAATCACTGTATAGGATGCACTCCATAAACCTGCCACATCACCATCTGTAATGGTATAGGAATTGTTGTTAAACAACGTATAACGGTTGGTGTTCAATGTAGACTGATAAGTATTATCACCCATCATATCGCCAATCACCATTAAAGATCTACCGTATAATGCAGTAGATTTTAATCCCGCGTAAGCGCCACGCAAAGCAACTTGCAAATCTGCTTGAGTTGCTAATGCAACTTCTGGTGTCAAAGAGGTTGGAGGATTTAACTCCAAGAAGCTCTTTTTACAAGAAGCGAATGATACTAACAACACTGTTGCTAACATCAAGTTTTTTATTGTAAATCGTTTCATATTCTTTTCTATTTGAATTTAACTTTTATTAGAATGATAAGCTTAAACCGAAGGTAACAGTCTTAGGAATGAATACATTCAAGTTAGTTGCACTACCTGTTCCTTGTTCTGGATCAAACGGTAAGTTCTCATCCTTTACCCACGTGAATAAGTTGGTACCTCTAACATAAATATTTGCACTGCCTATTTTTACTTTGTCTAAGATTGACTTTGGTAAATTGTACCCAAATTGAATATCTCTAACACGGATAAAACTACCATCATTTAAATTGTAGGTAGATGCACCATTAAAGTTCTTGTTACCATTGTAAATATATTTAGGTACATCTGTGATGTCACCAGGTTGTTGCCAACGATCTAATTGACGTTGTACTTTGTTGAAAGTAGCGCCAAATCCAGAACCTAAATAATAACCTCTCCATGTATCAAGTACTTTGTTACCAAAGTTATAGTACAATTGAGCACTTAAGTTAAATCCTTTATAAGTAACTGCATTGGTGAATGAACCAAAGTATTTAGGTAAAGCTTGGCCCGCTAAAATACGAGCAGCAGCACCAGGATATACATTTGTTTTACTTGTACGCTTATTGTCAGAATACCACAATGGATCTCCATTTGCAGGATCAACGCCAGCCCACTCACGTTGGAAGAAAGTATTTAAACTTTGACCTTCACGAATGATGAAGTTTCCAGAAAGGATATCTGCGTCGTTTGGTAAGCTCAAGATTTTATTCTTGTTATTAGAGAAGTTGAAATCCATATCCCAACGTAAGTTCTTTGTTTGAATAGGAACAATGTTGATTGCGAATTCAATACCTCTATTCTCCATAGAACCGATGTTTCTTGTTGCAGAACCGAAACCAGATGATTGAGATAATGGCACACTCAATAACAAGTTCTCTGAAGTTCTAACGTAGTAATCAAAAGTTACATTTACTCTATTTTTTAATACGCTAAAATCAAGACCTACGTTCATTGGTTTGTTTAACTCCCATGTTAAGTTCTCATCACCCACGTTTGTTGGTGCAGAACCTGGTTGTTGGTTATAGTTAAATCCAAATCCGTACAATGCAGGTGCATCGTAGTTACCGATACCAGCGTTACCGTTCACACCATAAGATGCACGTAATTTGAATTGATCAATGAACTTCAATTTGCTCATGAATTTCTCTCTATCGACATTCCATGTACCACCCACAGACCAGAAATTACCGTAACGATTTTTTGCACTGAAACGAGAAGATCCATCACGACGGAAACTTCCAGAAATTACAAAACGATTTTGGTAGTTTAAGTTTGTTGATGCAAACTGAGACTCAAAAGTATAATCAGAAATAGTCGCACTCGCTGTGATTGGACTTGCACCAGATGCTGGATAAGTCAAAGCCAATGAAGGAGGGAATTGTTGTGATTGTAAAGAAGTAAAATAACCAGCAGACTTTTGACTTTCATAACCAATTTGAGTAGAGGTAGAAAGATCTCCGTTGCGTGTGATATTTTGTTGTAAATCTAAAGTGTTTGTCCAAACATAGTTAAAGTATCGAGTGTAGTAGGCAAATGAACGACCATTAGACGCTAAACCATCACCATGGATTGGGTTATTGTATTGATCTTCCTCTAAGTTGTTATAGTCAATACCATAAACAGACTTGAATTTCAAATTGTCTAAGATTTTATATTCTCCAGTTACACTACCTCTTGCACTTGTTTGACGTAAGAAACGCTTATCCATTTGAGTTAAAGCGATCGTATTGTGTAAACCACTATTCAATACATAGTTGTATGAACCGTCAGCTTTGTAAGCAGAGTAAGATGGCAATAAGAAATAAGAACTCAATAATGGGTTACCAAAAGCACCACCCGCTAAAGGAGCACGTTGGCTTACATTACCTGCGTTCATATTAAAGCTAATGTTTAATCTTTCTGTAGCCTTATTGTTAATTCTAATATTCATGTTGTTTCTTCTCAACTGAGAGTTGATAGAAGTACCTTCTTGATAGAAGTGACCACCAGATAAGAAGAAAGTAGTTTTATCGTTACCACCTTCTGCACTTACGTTGTATTGTTGTTGTTGACCTTTACGCATGATGTTATCATACCAATCAAAGTCGATACCGTTGCCTTCACCCAATGAAGTCATTGTAGATGCAATTTGAGCAGCAGTATAACCTCCATTCACTAAACCCTCACGAGTTAAATTTAAGAATTGGCTAGCGTTTAAAGGCTTGTACTTTTCGTTTTGGTAAGCAACGTCAGATTGACCAACTTCCGTATCAAATCGGAACTTTGTTTTTCCGCTTTTACCTTTTTTAGTAGTAACAACGATTACACCATTTGCAGCACGGCTACCATAGATAGACTGAGATGCAGCGTCTTTTAATACAGAGATGCTTTCGATATCATTCGGGTTCAATGTACTTAGCAAGTTACCCGTAGTTTGCAAACGAGATGCATCACCTGCGTTGATAGGCACCCCATCAATTACCCATAAAGGAGCGTTACTTGCACTAATAGAACTCGCACCACGAATTAAGATAGCTTGGCTAGCACCTGGTTGTCCAGAAGAAGCAACTGATTGCAAACCTGCTACCTTACCTTGTAAGGCTTTATCCACAGAACTAAATGGTAAGTTCTCAATTTCTGCAGCTTTCACTGTAGCAATTGAACCTGTGTTAGCAGCTTTTTTAGTTGTGCCATAACCTGTTACAATTACTTCTTGTAAATCAGAAGTATTTGAAGTTAAGACTACATTGATTTCTGTTTTAGAACCAATGTTTGCTTCTTGAGTTACAAAGTTTAAAGCACTAAATACTAATACTTTTGCACTTGACGGTACAGCCAAAGTGTAATTTCCTTGCTCATCTGCTTTGGTTCCAACATTAGAACCTTTTACTAAGACAGAGGCATTTGCGATGGGCTTCTTCCCATCTTCGGTTACCTTACCTTTTATGGTTTTAGTTTGTGCAGTAACCTGAGTTACTCCCAAAACTGCGCATAAAAGGATTGCGACAAATTTTCTCATAATTTTAAATTTTTTTACGAATCACTAAGATAGTTAATATTAAGTTAACACATGTGCGTATATGCTAAAAATATTACATTATTTATGTATAGATTTCACCTGTTTTTTCACTCAAATTATTAAACAATGTGCTGGGTTTGGGATAAATTCCGATATTTAGTACGTCCTACTACGATGTTTAAACATTAAAATATTCTTTTATGCCATTTTCTAAACAGGTGTTTTGCTTTTTTCTACTTTTTTTCTTGCAGCAAGTTGCTATCCAAGCACAAAACAAAAAGCCAATTCCAATGGACAACGCATCTTTATATAGACCCAACTTTCATTTTACGCCAGCAAAAGGTTGGATGAACGACCCAAATGGCATGATTTTTTTAAATGGACAATACCATTTGTTTTTTCAGCACTATCCAGATGGAACAGTTTGGGGTCCGATGCATTGGGGACATGCTACAAGTAGCGATCTTGTTGATTGGAAAGAACAATCAATTGCTTTGTACCCGGATTCGATTGGAATGATTTTTTCAGGCTCCGCAGTATTGGATAAAAATAACACAAGTGGTTTAGGACGCGGTGGTATTGCGCCTTTGGTTGCCATTTTTACGCAACACAATATGCCTGGTGAAAAAGCAGGCAGGACTGATTTTCAAAATCAATCTATTGCGTTTAGTTTAGACGAAGGAAAGACTTGGACGAAGTACGCAAGCAATCCTGTGCTTAAAACCCCGAATATAAAAGACTTTAGAGATCCAAAAGTGATCTGGCACGCGCCTACAAAAAAATGGATCATGAATTTAGCTGTTGCGGATCACGTTGAATTGTATAGCTCACCTAATTTAATCAACTGGACGAAGGAGTCCGAAATAGGTAAAAATTTATTTGCACATGGCGGTGTTTGGGAATGTCCAGACTTATTACATTTTAATGTGAATGGAAAAACAATATGGGTTTTATTAGTGAGTATGAATCCAGGAGGCCCTAATGGTGGATCAGCTACACAGTATATTGTTGGAGATTTTGATGGTCATACTTTCAAGCCTTATACGACCGATATTAAATGGATGGATTACGGTCCTGATAATTATGCTGGGGTTAGTTTTTCTAATATTGGAGATAGAAATATTTTAATTGGTTGGATGAGTAATTGGAACTACGCGAATGTAGTGCCTACAGAAAAATGGAGAAGTGCTATGACAGTGCCAAGGGAATTGAGTTTGATAGAACAACCTAGTTATAAAAATGGTATTGTAAAAAATGAAACTGAAATACGTTTAGTATCTACTCCCGTTAAGGAGTTGAGTGCAGGTTTTACAAAGACGATGTCAAAAGAAAATATAGTTGTTGAAAAAACTTTTTCTTTATCGACCGTAAAAAATCCTATTCCGAATCGAATTGATCTTGCTACTTTGCAAGCAAAAGATTTTGACCTTGTGTTGTCAAACGACTTCGATGAAAAATTAATTGTAGGGTATGACGCTACAAAAAAACAATTCTATATTGATCGCCGAAATGCAGGTATATCTGATTTTAACGAAGGCTTTGCTATGATCGCAACTGCACCAAGATTTACAAAAGAGGCAAAAATGGACTTATCTCTTTTAATAGATAAATCAGCTGTTGAATTATTTGCAGATGGAGGTCGCACAGTGATGACTGCTTTGTTTTTCCCAACGCATCCATATACCAAATGCATTTTGCAAACCAAGGAGGGGATTAATTTAAAATCAATTAATTTATTTTCGTTGAAATAATTAAAGCATTTTGAATTCTAATTATTTTTTTAATTTAAAATTTGCTTCAACTAATTCATGTTTCATTTGTTATTTCTTTATGCAACAATTCACTCCTGCCGAATGGCAGTCCTGGGAAAGATTTTATAGAGCTAATTTTATCAATAGCTTAACTGGTTTTAAATCGGCCAGTTTAATTGGCACCATCAATGCGCAGGGTGTGCCTAATTTAGGCATGTTTAGTAGCATGGTGCATATTGGCTCTGATCCTGCATTAATAGGTTATATCAATCGACCTATTGCTGCTGCGCCTCATACCTTAGCCAATATCAAAGCAAATGGTTATTATACAGTGAATCATATCCATGCTTCATTTGTAGACAAAGCGCATCAGGCAAGTGCTAAATACCCAGATGAAGTGAATGAGTTCGCAGAAGTAGGATTGACGGAAGCATACATAGATGGTGTTAATGTGCCTTTTGTAAAAGAGAGTCCAATCAAGTACTTACTTTCTCTAAAAGAGATTGTCCCTATTACATTGAATGACACTTTTTTAGTGATTGGTCAATTAGAGCAAGTATTGATTGATATACCCCATAATCCAACTGCAGATGGTTTCTTAGCACTTGATCAAGCAGGCTCTATTTGTAGCAATGGCTTAGATGCTTATTATAATACAACCCTGATTGACCGATACGCTTATGCTAAGCCTGGTAAGACTTTAGAGAAGTTATAACTAGAGGACTTCATTTCATTGCAACCGATTGTCCATCTTTTTTTTGAAGACCCTGTCTTTTTAGGTAAATTACATCAAATCGATGTATATGAATCCTTGTCAATTTGATGATGCAAGAAGGGGCTTTTTTAAAAAATCCGCCGCGGTCGCTGCACTTTATTTAACCCCATCTGTTTTAGTGAAAACATTTGCGGCAGAAACTGTTGTGCCGATGCCTATTGCAAAAGAAAAATTAAAGTTTATCCTAAATGGCAAACCAGTGGCAGTTGAAATTGATGCAAGAACAACCATGCTCAATTTATTAAGAGAACAAATTGGATATACTGGTACTAAAAAAGGTTGCGAGATGGGACAATGTGGCGCTTGTACCATTCATGTGAATGGCAAGCGTTTAAAATCTTGTACGCAGTTGGCACTGAATCATCAGAACAATCAAATCACCACAATAGAAGGACTCGCGAAAGGAGATCAGTTACATCCTATGCAGGCGGCGTTTTTAAAGAATGATGCTTTTCAATGTGGCTATTGCACATCGGGACAAATCATGTCTGCAGTGGCTTGTGTAAGAGAAGGCAAAGCAACAAGCAGGGCAAGTATTCAGGCATACATGGATACCAATATTTGCAGATGTGGTGCTTATCAAAATATTGTAGACGCTATTGTCGAAGTAGCAAAATCTGGTGCTAAAATTTAATCCTTTTAATTTTCTTTTATGAATAATAAGCATTTATCCAAGAACAATCTTTCTCAAATTAATTTTGCTGACGAAAGAGTAGACGGCGCAGATAAAGTAACAGGCAAAGCAAAATATACTGCTGAATACAATCTGCCGAATATGGCTTATGGCGTATTCGTAACAAGCACCATTGCAAAAGGTACCATCAAAAATATAGATACTGCAAAAGCATTGGCAGCACCTGGTGTATTAGATGTAATTTATTATGCGAACTGTCCAACAGTGCCTGGTTATTTAACCAATGCAGCAGAGCGTCCTAAAAATGTTTTTGAATGGCGTGGACACAAAGTGTTATATGATAATCAAGTTAAATTTTTTGGTCAACCCATTGCACTGATTGTGGCGGATAGTTTAGAAAATGCAAACGCTGCCATTCGATTAGTACGCGCAGAATATGAGTCACAAGCTTTTGAAACAAATTTTGACCTTGTAAGAAAAGATCCCACAAAATTAAAAGGAACAGTGGCTTATAAAAGAGGCACAGAAAATGCATTTAAAACAGCAGCTGTTTTTGTTGAAGCAGAGTATGCCATTCCAGCCGAAGTGCATCTACCAATGGAGATGCATGCTACGATTGCTTTTTGGGAAGGAGAAGATAAAGTAACATTATACGATAAAACACAAGGCCCTAAAAGCACACAATCAACCATCGCGCGCACTTTCGGTTTAATAGAAAAAAACGTAAGAGTGATAGCAGAAAATGTGGGTGGCGGATTTGGTAGTGGTTTAAGAAGTTGGGCCAATGTGCCTGCTGCTGTGATTGCTGCAAAAAAATTAAATCGTCCTGTGAAAATTGTACTTACGCGTCCACAAATGTTTTCTTTAGTGGGCTATCGTCCACAGTCTTGGCAGAAAATTGGCATTGGAGCCGATGCAACAGGTCGTTTTATTGGCATCACACATGAAGCCATTAGCGGTACTTCTCGTTACGAAGATTTTAGAGAAGGGATTGTGAACGTGTCTAAATTTTTATATGCAAGTGATAACGTAGATACAAAATACAGTATGCTACCACTCGATCTAAGCACACCTGTTTGGATGCGCGGTCCTGGCGAAGCCACTGGTTCTTATGGCCTAGAGTCTGCGATTGATGAGTTGTCTTATCAATTAAAAATGGATCCAATAGACTTAAGATTAAAAAACTTTACCACTGTAAATCCTGAAAATAAATTGCCTTTCTCGGATAATAATCTCAAAGATTGTTACGCATACGGAAAAGAAAAAATTGGTTGGAAAAATCGTCCAACCACGCCTGGTACCTTAAAAGAAAATGGCTGGCTGATTGGTTATGGTATGGCAAATGGGGTATTTGGAGCAGGTAAGGGTAGTGCTTCTGTACGCGCTTTATTAAATAAGGACGGAAAATTAACTTTAGAGTGTGCAGTGAGTGATATGGGTCCAGGCACTACGACTTCGATGACTAAAATTGCTGCAGCAGCAATGCAAATGCCAATTGAAAAAATAAAATTCAAATTAGGCGATTCGGATTTACCTCCAGGCCCTTCACAAGGAGGATCAGGCACCACCTCTACCGTAGGATCTGCAGTGGATTTGGCTTGTACGACTTTAAAACAAAATTTAAAAGACCTAGCCATTAAATATGTACCTGCTTTTTCAAATTTAAGATCAGAAATATTAGAAG
>Ga0209191_1000615_pt1 | contig 26975 bp, 34 predicted proteins | sample S_130626_EF_Meta_FD_187320 | JGI IMG/M metagenome (GOLD analysis project Ga0209191, IMG submission 187320) | Freshwater microbial communities from Lake Simoncouche, Canada to study carbon cycling - S_130626_EF_MetaG (SPAdes) (version 2) | ecosystem: Environmental > Aquatic > Freshwater > Lake ...
ACTCGTGGAGGTAATTATCGTAGACGGTAGTCGCATTGCTAGCCGACCGAGTGTACTCAGTGACGGCAATCATTTCCGCACGACGCTTGCCAAATGCAGGGGTCAACTGCTTAATGAGTTCCTCGTTTGTGATACCACCGTTTGCCCGTGCATTGTCCACAATCTGTTTGACCAACTTACTAGTCGTGTCCGTCAATCCCTTAATCATCTTTGGCATATAGGCATCAATCTGTTTATTGATAAGCGTTTGTTCTAACGCATCGTCAATATCAATCGTATATCGTTGTTGGAGATTAATCAGGTCGTTCTGCATCTTATCACTTAGTATTGGAGTCATTTCAAGTGCGAGTTCGGCAAAGAAGTCGTCCTGAATCTCGTATCCTAAGTTGTTTGACAATATCAGGGCTAATTCGCCACCCTTTTTCCGTAACATCGCATAAATCGCGTTATACAACGGCTTTTCATTGTCATTTACTCCCATTACCTTCACTTCATCAAACAAATGCTTGATTTCGTGCATTGATTTACAATCAGGCAGGTGAAATGCAATCCAAGCGGAGTCTTCTTCGCTAATATCAGGGCTAGTGAACGGAAAATCAAGTGACTTACCGCCAACGAACTTCTTTTCCGCCTTACGTCGCCAAAGCGTGTACGCCCGAACGTTTTGCGGTAGGTCTGCTTCAATAATTGGCACTTCAGGTGCGGGTTGAATCGGTGTAGGGTCAATTGACGGTGGTAAATCCTGTGCGTAGGTCAATTCATAATCCATACCCAACATAATCATACCATCACGAACAGGGATACCTGCCTGAGTTAACAAGACAAGTGATTGCGCCCGTTGCGCTTCGTCTACTTGGAAGATTGTCATCGCTTCTGGTTGGAACGTTAACTTGTAGTCAATTGGCTCAAGCAGTTGTTGATTGATCACTTGTTCGTACAATGCCAAACGAGGAATGACGGTTTCGCTATAGAACGAGGTTCGGTCTGAACTAGCAGTAGCGTAGTTAGCCGCCTTTGACTCTAACATTGTTAATGGAACGCCTAAGGCCATAGCCGTCTGTGCAACTGCACGGTCGTAGAGTTCAGTCAAGGTCAAGTCTTTGATAGGCGGTGTGATAACCGTTGTTTTAATATCGCCACCACGAATGAACGCAGTGCGGAATGAATTGACAACTCCATTGAACTTTGATAACCAATCTGCACTGAATCGGTTCAACTCGTCCTTGCTTACATCAACAGGCATTGACATAATGGTGATTGGTTGCGCCCCGTGTTCAAAGAAGGCTGCCGTAAATCGGTCAAGGTAATACCCCAACTGACTTGCCTGCATTGCCACTTCCGCAGGTGCTAGACCGTGACGAACTTCATCTGTGAAGGATGGTTCACGAAAATAAATGATTTGACTTGAGTCAAACTTCCATGTTTTGTTGTTGACGTTTTGAGTAAAGGTGTAGGCGGACTTGGGGTCAAGACCGTTAAACTTCGACATATCCATATCAACAGTTACAGTCAGCGGATTAAGTACCTGAAACCCAACAAGGATACGCCCGTTCATTAACTTCAACCAGAACGCTGCACCTGTGAGTAACAGACTTCGTTCAGTATCTCGTAACAAACTTTGCAGTGATGTACGGAAATACCAATCGCTTAACTCTCCATTGCGTTCTACCTTGTACGGCACTGAAGATAACGTATCAGCACGGATATTTACCGCCCGATACAATGGAGGGAATTTGCTATAGGCATCAACAGTGCCTGATAACTTGTCCCCTGATTTGAGTTGGTCTACCCAACTAGGTAATGATACTACACCCATTTATATTATCTCCCATTCTATTTGGCGTTGCGACATCATCTGTACGCACCCACTTATTGAGTCTACCATGTCGTCGTGTGGACTTGTAGGGAATGAAGCAACTTCATCTAAGAGCATACGATTCCATTGCCCGTAGACTAATCGTACATCGCCTCGTTCAGCCCGTGAAGCCCAAGGCATTGCCCGTGACTTCTTGTCCTTATCTACTCGCACGCCACGAAAGGTGATGTTGGATAGTTCGGGTAATCGCTTTAATTCCTGCATGGCAGCATAACCGCTAACCGCTTCTTCGATACCTACTATCACGTCCTTCTCGCTGTGCATTGTGTCGATAATCATTCGCTTGATTTCGGGGTATTCAGACTTCGTGCGAATAACTCCATCTACATACATTATACCGTTACTGTCTAGTGCCACCTTTGCGCTTGCTGTGTAGTCGCTAGATTGTTTGGTTGTCATAGCCAAGTCCCAATACCGATACCATTGCAGGTTCGGCGGTGGTTCGTCAACATACTTAAACCAACCACGATTAAACATACTCCCTGTTGGGTCAATGAATTGTCCTAACCCTTCCTGCCTGAATTGTTCTTCCGTCATATTCTCTCGCAAGTCTACAACGTACTCAGGATCAAGAAATGTATTATCCATTGTTGTACTATTTACGATTGCGTATTTGCCCGTGTCCCTATGAAATATATCATAGACAAAGTCTTTGCCGTTTGGCGTTGTGGTTGCAATTACCTTGCGAGGTTGTTCACGCAGTGTAGGTACAGCAGTAGACCAAACTTCAGGACGGCAGTAACACAATTCGTCAAACCATATGAACCCTATGTTGTTACCACGAATACGGTCAGGGTGTTCTGCTGACCTGAATAGGATTGTTCGATTGCCTAACAACTTCAGTTCTTTATTGCCTATGTTGTAGTCTATATAGATACCACCAGCCTTAGACAACTCAAGTAAAGTACGGATTGCCCCGTCACGTAGCATTTGATAGGTAGGCGCGATTACCAACGCATTTGTGTTTGGCGGTATTCGCAATACCTCTACCGCACCACCACGAGTCTTGCCACTACCACGACCTCCAACAAACAACCTATAAGGCTGAGGGTTCGTCCAAAACATCTTCTGCGGTGTCGTTGATTGCAGGTGTGATAAGCGTTTGATTTGGGTTGGAGATGTCGATAATGTAGTCCCCTGCAATTTCCTGTTTGACTTCATACCTCTCCCTGTACACATCGGGCTTAAGAGATTTCAGCAAGAACTCTAACAACCTGTCAGAACCTGCCAATGCCCGTCGCCTAGCTTCATGCTCAAGTATGGCAACTGCCATATCCGTTGCTACATCATAGTCGTTACGAAAATCATCATCATTGGCCAACCACTGCTTTACTGAGGATGGGTGAATGTTTGCGTAGTTACATGCAATGATGAGTGAACCGCAATCAGAGTAGAAGGCAATGAAGGTACGCTTTAATCCTTGTACCTTTGACCACTGCTTGTACGACTCTAACTGTTCCACGGGTTTATGCCCGTTAACCATCTCAAGGTTGCGACGTTTGCCGTCCTTGTCAAGGGTGTTGCTTTTCCCTGCCTGCCCTGCACCTCGTACTTGTGGTGTAGTTATCTTAGGCAGTTCATGCTTCGGGTATTCGTCTGATACCTTCCCCTTTTTTACATATGCCATTATTCCTCCGTTTGACGGTGTTCCGCCTGTTTGAACTTGAGGTATCTTGCAGCTTCTTGTAGGTTGCGAATCCACGTAGAGGACCCATCTACATCGAATACCACTGCACCACAACCACGGTGTTGGGAACGAGGTAGCCCAAGTTCACTTCCATAATCGTCATGGATCTTGTAAGTGCCTGTAAGAACCGCAAGTCTATCTTTATTGCGAACGGTAAAAGAGCGGAAAAGTGTGCCAATGTGTGTGTGTCCTCCTACATAAATGTCTGCATCAATATCCCTACTCGCTCGTTCAATGCCGTGCGTAGGATTTAGAATAGACGTGCCACGCCACTTATGTCGAACACAGATTGTAGTTTTGTTGCCCGACCAATACAATTCAAACAGGGCTTCATTGTTATTGTAAATAGCGGTTGGCGGTGTGATGGATTTTAACCAATCAACGCCTGCCATCTTTTTCGTCCAATTGTCGTGATTGCCTGCAACCACCGTAATCAACTTTGACTCTAACGTACTCATCCAAGCTTTGAACAATGCAAGTTCAGAGTCAAATGGCATAGCCTGATTTCGTTGTTGCGCTTGCAGCTTACCGATAATCCAATTGTCTATACCGTCGCCGTGAAAGACTGCATACATTCCATCAGTGTCACGGACTGTTTCTGCGTCTTCTTGTATTGACCTGTAGTCTGTAGCAGTTGAACCAATATGCAAGTCACTCAAGAAGGCAATAGCGAACGGGGCATTGGCCATTGTGATAGCAGGTACGTCCCGTCGTTCTGTTGGTTGTTGCGCCTTTGCCATGTCCCATAGTGATTGAACGTCGTTTACTTCTTCAATGAACTGAACCTCAACGGGTTCTGTAGGTTCATCTCTTTTCATATTGCGGTAGGCAATCCATGCTTGGTAGCAGGCTTCGTAATGGGAGAAGCTTACCCAACGCCTGCTACCGTTTTCTCTGATCATGAACCTCCACTTCTTCCCAGCGTTTTGTGGTGGCATTATTTAATCGCTTCGTATGTTACTAAGCGCAACAAGAGATTCAATACATTGACTGCGGCGATAAGGGTGGGTGCGTAGTCTTTCATCTCTTGCCATCCTGCCATCGTACCAATCACGACCACGACAAGCGAAACGATGTTGACCCAAACGGTCTTGGACTCGTACCAAGGCTTAACTAAAACATTCTCGTTCATTATAATCCTCCTGTTAATATGCCAAATAAAATATTGAGTAATACTAGTACTGCGAATATCGCACCAAAGGAGATAATCATTGCGAGATACCAAGCGTATTCAAAATCTTCCATTAGTCCTCCCATCAGTTCCAAAACTTCAGTACTAGTGGGAAAATGATTCCCAACAAAAGAAGACCACCTTTCCACAATGTCACCTCGTTCTTTAACTCACCAATCATATCTTGGTGTTTATCCAGCCTGCGTTCGAACCCATCAATACGACGGACAATATCGTCAAGCCGTTGCAGGAGTCCTGCTTCCAATCTTCCTAGTTGTAATGCCAAGTCGCCTAATTCTGTAGGGGTCACTTAACCACCTCCCTGTTTTTGTTGTATTTCCAATCGAACTCTATTCATATCAATGGATTTCCCAGGGCAGGTTTTCTTTGATCCTGTTTCCCGATGACCCACAATACTTTTGCGGTTTGCCGTGATGCCATGCCAAGCGAATAGTGTTAACACCGTGCCATATACAAGGGAACGCAATTCATCAGACCAAGGCAGGCTGTCGTAATTACCTACTACTTCAATGCCCCAATGCGTACTGTTCCACGCCCCTGAGTGGATTCCTTTTAGGTTAAGTGGGGTAAGCTGCCAGATGCCATCATTCATTGGATTAGGAGAGCCTACAACAATGAACAAATGTGGCCCAGCATTCCACTCTTTTTTCTCATAGTAACGCCGTATTCCATCAAGTGTTTGACGTCCAATCCATCCACTTGGTTCGGGCTTCCACGTATGGTGAATCACCACACCTTGCGCCCAAGAAGCGACTTGAGGAGAGTGGTTGAAAAGGTGCTTACTGAATTCATCAGTATTTCGCCAATGCTCGATTGCGTATTCAAAACCCACGTTCAACACTCTCCATCTCCTCGCACGTTATTAAGTGATGCCGTCTTCGGTTGCACGTAGATAGCACGGGCAAACTAAAGAGGTACATCCTCTTACCTTAATTATACTACACTCGTCAAGCATTGATGAATATCTCGTGTTATGTAAACCTGTCAGATATTCTCTCCAAAATTATGTCTACTTATGTCAAGCTAGTAGGGACGATTTACCCTTCTACTAGTGACAATATTTATTTGTCAGGCAGAGTTTAGCTGTGTTATGTCAAGATGGGTACACTATTAAGTCGTATTATGTAAAGCGATGGGCTGATAATGGAAATTAAAAAACAATTTCCATTATTGATTTGATGCATTGTAGTGCGGTGAATCGATGGCTTGATGAATAATGGAAATACCTTCTAGGTTAGGGTATAGAAAATAGTACAAGAATTATGTATTATGTAAACCTAATATAACTTTACATAATAATTAGTACAATTGAATTTATAATATATTATTTTGACTAATAATTTCCATTATCCATTATAGAGTTGATTTAAGTGATTAGAAAGCCAAATCACAAAATGGAAAGTGAATGGAAATTAGTTTTGATTTCCATTATTTCCATTATTTCCATTATCAGTAAATCGCCATCCCTTTACCGCTGAACCCAACCCCCTGCTGAACATCGTCACCCTAAGGTGACAAATTAATATTGTCACTATTGACAGGGTTTGACAACCATGGTACAATTGTTGCAGGTCAAGATTGACCAATAGGAGATTAATTGTATGGGTAATTGTCTGCGAATTGTGAATCACATCAACAGTGGAGAGATTTTTGGTTTTGCATCAAAGAAAGAAGATACTTCTTTTATTGTTGCCATAAAAAAGGAGGGTAGTAAGGTTTCCTGTCATGTTGTTAAATTAAATATCAACAACCCCATTGATATGGATGGAGTAACCGCCGAGTACGGAATTCAAATTCAAAAATTCAAATCAGAAGCAAAAGCTTTTGCATACATCCAACGAATGTTTTTCTGGTTTGGAAAAGGTGCGTCAAAAACATTAGACTTGTCAATGGCAGACACTGGATTTCTAATGAATATGTTTTATAAGGCATTTGTGAATGAAGGCAAACAATGATCAAGATAATAGCAGAGTTACTTGAACGACTAAAGGGCGAGGAGAATTTGGAGCAAAAGGTTTGGAACAAAATCCACGGCGAACCAGAAGGTGGCGACTTCGAGTTCCGTTCTGACGACGATTTATTTGACGGTCAAATGATGGCAAGCGAGATTTTGAAAGGATTAATTTAAATTATGGAACATGACAAGGTAAAATCACCAACATTATTTGACTGGTATGGTGATGGCAGCCAATCAATAGGTACTTACAAGGGCTATACAGCTACAATTAACTACGTTTCAGGAGATATGGTCTTTATATTACAGGTAACTATGCCAACAAAGCCGTTAAGTCACATTACGCTAGATGTTATGAGTTACGAGGAAGCTAAACAGCTTGCGGACTTGATAATTATCAATTACGAAGCGAAGAAGGAGGAACACAAACACAGGAATGAGCAATTCAAGCGGTTTATGCGAAATATCGGTTTACCTATTGACACAATCCAATATTATGATATAATTGTATAAGTGGGGTAGCAAATCGGTTGCCTCACTTGCACAAAACAAAACAGGAGAAAACACATGACAGACCACAAAGACGGAATGAAATCACTGAATCGCATTGAGTCGATGGTGAACGCTATCTCAGGAGTAGTTGACATGACACGACGCAAGACCCTTACCGCCAAAATGAACGACTCTTACGCCAACGTCCCTGACCCTCGTATCAACTTGACTCGCACGGTCTGGTCGGCAGACAACATGAAAGAGTTGCTTGGTTGGACATACGAGAACATTGAACCAGACCACCGTACAACGAGTATCAACATCCACATGATTGACTTCAGTACCAAGTACCTCGTAATCGAGTACACCGTAACCAACAAGGACGATGAAGAGATTGACTACAAGGCAACGTGGGCTGAGGGGTTCAACGACGCCAAGGTTACTTTAGCAGTGATGATGGGTCTTGATCACCCGAATCAGGTGGTGTTTGAATGAACCGAATTACGATAGACTCGCATCGTCGAGCGAATCCTGCATGGGTTGAGTTTTCGTGGATACTAGAGGTTGGAGTTCAGGGCGAGCAGGTTTACCACGAGGGCAAGGGAACGATACGAATGATTCCCTCGCCCGACCTAGAGTACGTATGGTGCGATGCTTCATTCGAGGGCAAGGGGGTCAAAGGAAGGCAATCGTATTGCTTCATTTCTCGCAACGTTCGCAATATCCCGATAACTGCATTAGAGTGCGTGGGGTATCACTTAAAGGGGGCTAACATGGTAGATACAAAGGTTGTTGATCGTGGCAACGCATTCAATGGATTTGCTGATTTATTTGATGGAGGAAAGTAACATGGAAGAATTACAGGATTGGTTAGGCACGCTGTTGGAGATTGAGAACGAGATTGAGGCGTTGGAGTTCAACAAGAAGATTGTCAAGAGCAATATTCAGAAGATTGTTGAGGGTCTGCCAGACCAACGGTGCGAAATCGCAGGTATGGGTACGGTACTTATGACGAAGCCTTCCTCAACTGCGTCATACGAGTCTAAGCAGCTTGACGCATTGACCGCTCAACTCTTACAGAACGGCGAGATACGGACAGCCCAAGCAATTGCGGATTGTCGAAAAGAATCATTACGGGCATCGCACTTGATGTTCCGAAAGCAAAAGGGGTAAGCAATGGAAGAAAAGACACACATGACCACTACTATGCGGATTGAGATTGAATTGTATGATTGGATACGTGAATATACATACAATGCAGGTCGCACGAATCGCATACGGTGTTCAATCAATCAGGCAATCAACGAACTATTAGCCGAAGCAATCGAAGCTCGTAAGCAATCAGCATCAGAATCTAATTAACAGAAAGACAAGTGAGTAACATGACGAACAACATCAACAACAACGACTTTGACGGTTTGGATGAAATTCAGTACGAAGAAGAATCCTATACCCAAGGCTACCCTCGCATCTATTGGTTCAACGGGGTCAAGCAGGCACAGACGGGTGGCAAGTTCTACACGTCCGAAAAGGAGTTCCCACAGGGTCTTGGCCAACCGTGGACGCCTGTACAGTGGTTCAAGGACGGTGATGGATACACTGCCGACAATTTGTCTATCGTACCAATTCGCAAGCGGTATCAGGCGTATTTCGAAACCACTGAGGGGACTCGTAAAGTCAAGACGTGGTTGCCCGCAGGAACGTATGAAACAGGGGCGCGAATTTACACTGAAATCCTCTGCTATATGCAAGGATACGATGGATTGGTTATTTTAGCGGTAAAGGGCATGACGGGTAAAGCCTTGACCAACAAGACCACGGGTATCTTCACTCAGTTCAAAGACACCGTCGTAGCCACTGCCAAAGAAACACTTAAAAAGGGTACGAAGTTGCCCCCGTTCGCATTTTGGATTCCGATTACCACGGAACGGGATAACAAGAATCGTATCAACTACACGGACACGGGTCATGGATCAACAGTAACACTGCCGTCACTTGATATTAAGGGCGAAGTTACTCGTGCCGTAGCCAAGGGGTTGTATGTTGGAGGGGATATGTTGAAGACACTCGCTGATTGGTACGCAGAACACAACGAGTGGCGGACAACGTATCGGACAAACGAGTTGCCATTACAAGGGTCGGCAGCTCTCCCGATTGTACCTGCAAAGAACGCACCGAAGCCAATTGAAGCAGACGATGACGAAATCTGGAAGTAGTCGTTCGGTAAAGTGAATAGCAATTCACCCCAACCTACAAGAGTTGCTTGTAAGTTGGGGTGAATAGTTTATAATTGAAAAACTCCCCTATTTTCCCTATTGACAATTCAAAAAACAATGGTACAATTGTTGTAAGGTCGATATACGACCAAAAGGAGATTTGAAAATGACTAAAATAGTTACCGAAAGTTACGCAATCGAACAACTCAAGGAGTACAATCAATGGATTTGTTGGGGCAACAACACAGTTGACAGCGCAGGCAAGATGAACAAGCAACCTTTTCCATACGGTTGCACACAAACCACAGACCCAACCAACCCCGACCTCTGGGCTTCTTATGATGATTGTGTAGTGTGGCGTGAAAAGCGCAACCTTCGTGGCTTAGGATTTGCCTTTACCACTGATACAGGCATCATGGGTATTGACTTTGATAACTGTGTTGTCAACAATGTAATTGACCCTGAAGTAATGAAAATCGTTACCCACCTTGACTCCTACACTGAGTTTTCACCAAGTGGCAACGGAATTCACGTGCTGATTTACGGTAGCAAGCCAAAAGACTTCACGACCTCAAAGGTCAAGTTGAATAACGGCTTAATGATGGAAGTGTACGACGGCAAGCGGTACTTTACGGTCACGGGCAACCACGTAAGCGGTACACCAGACAAAATCCATGAAGCCCACTCAGAATTAGCAGACGTTATCGAAAAATACCGCAATACCGACAAAGCCCGTTCGATGGTTCAGGCAGTAAATCGTGATGTTGCCCTAATCACAACTGAATATCACCCAACATGGTTAGAACGGTTTATGGAGAATAAGGTTGCTTCAGCAGTAAACAAGATTAGCAATGCAGTAGATGGCAATCGTCACGACACTCGTCGTGCGGAAGCCCGTGCGGTTGGTGGCTATTATCAGTCCTGTGTAAGCCATGGATACAGTAGTATGAGCGAGCAAACAATTATTGATCGCTTATACGATGCAAATGTACCAATTCGTGCAAACGCCGTAAAGGAATACCGAACCATTGAGTGGGGATTTGAGTGCGGACTTAAATCACCAATCGACCTCCCACAAATGAAGGAAAAGGAAAAGCCATTGACTACTACAAAATCGCGTCCAACCCCACGAAAAGAAGTTGAATATGTTACCGCACCTGAAGTTACCGAAGAAGTGGAAGTTGATCAAGAACCTGCTAGTCCAATTATTATGGAACTAGTGGAAAAGATTGGCGACTTTGATTTTGCTACTCAAATGACACACACGGGTGTCGCTCGATTATTTAATCGTGTATACGACGAAAACGTTTACTACTTTGAAAAGGCAAACATTTGGTACGTGTGGACAGACAATCATTGGTATGAATATCAAGCTCGAAAAGGTGAACACCCAATTGTATTGACTTCACTCGTTTCTAACCTCGGCGATGCACTGCAATACAAATATTCAGGCGATGAGAAGGTATTGAAGTTGATACTTAAACTTCACGATGCCAACTTCTCGCATAATGTTGTTGGCATGATTAAGAGTGAATGTAAGAGCATGAGTCCAGATGAATTCAACAAGCACCCTGATTTATTTCCCGTGTTGAATGGCATTGTACACTTGCCAACAAAGACCCTTTTGCCCCACGACAAGAAGTACCGCTTGACCCTTAAACGTGACTTGACGTTTGACCCAAATGCCAAACATCCACACCTTGACCGATATTTGGCTACAACGTTTAAAGGGCAACCAGCAAAACAAGAATATATGCAATGTGTAGTAGGATTATCGCTTTCAGCATATATAACTTCACAACGAGAAATATTTTATCTAGTTGGTAGTGGTGGTAATGGTAAGTCAATATTCAAGGAGTTGGTGCTTTTCGCCTTGCTTGGAGATGAATATTATGTTTCGACTCCGACAGCAACCTTAACCGCTCAACGGAACGACGTAAGCGATTTACAACCAGCAATTCAGCGGTTACGATACAAGCGAGTATCATTTTCCAATGAATTCAAGGAAGATGCTCAATTTAACGGTTCTACATTGAAAGAACTATCATCAGGCGACCGCCAAGGCGGACGAACGCTTCACAAGGAAGCGATTGAATTCAATCCAGTTGCCAAGATATTCTTTGACGGCAACTCACTGCCAAATATCAAGTCAATGGATGAAGCATTTTTGGGCCGACTTAAAGTTATTGAGTTTAATCAAGACCTTAAGAATAGTCCTGAGAAGATTGAAACACAGCAATTCAAAGACAACTTTGCGGGTGAGTTATCTGGGTTGTTGAATTGGGCAATTGAAGGATTTCTGAAGGTTCAGGCTAACGGAATGAAGTTACCCTATTGTCAAGATGTTGAATTATCAACACTGACGCTTCGTAAGTCGCAGGATAATGTAGCCCTGTTTATATCTGAATACCTTGATGTTGACCTAACTAATGGCAAATCAGGTGAGGGCGAAAACGGGTACTATATCCAAAAGGACTTCTTGTTTGCATTATGGAATTTGTATTGTGCAAACAATAACGAAAAGGGTGCTAGTAACTTTAACTCAAACAAACTTAGTCGCCTTATCAAAGAGAAGGGTTTTATTCGGGGCAAAAGTGGTGATACGTATTACTTACGATTGCAAATAAAGTCAATTAAGTTGTTGGAGTTGGAAACTGAGTATAATCAGACCGTGTTAAAGAATACCGTTTGGTCACATACCAGCAAAATCAACGCACTCGTAACAAGTAATCATTGGACAAAGGTTGTCGCAGTCAAGGAAGCCGTTATGCAAAAGGAAGTGGACAAAATGGAATCAGATAATAACGACACCGAACCCACACCTCCTACAAGCGGTTTTAAGCCACTAAAACAGCCAGCTAAGGTGATTGCACCTGAAGTGGTACAATCGTCGCTCTCCATCAATCCTAGCACCATAATTGACGCTAGCTCGCTACAAGGAAAGATGTTGGCACTTATACAAGTAAACCCTCAGGGCATGTATTCAAGTGATATAGCAGATTTGGTTGGGTATAGCGGTAAGACGGAACGAATCATGGACGACCTTTTCGGGTTAATGGACAAGGGCATTGTTGAATATGCCAATCACCTTTGGTTACTTAAGAAGTAGTAATAAATCAATTTTGGGGGTGGTGAAGTACATCACCCCCACGCTGAAAAGAGGAGAATTAAAATGGAATACACTTGTAGAACATGTGACCGAATTAAGAAGTCAATCGACTTCAACCACACCGTCAAAATCTGTTTAGACTGCTGTAAGAACATTGTGAGTGTACTCAATGAACTTGATAGGAAAGTCAATGACACGGGGGCAGCGTACATTGATATGTTTTCGGATTTGAGCGAGGCCGATGATACTATTCTTGACAAAATCCTCAAGGCTTATCAGGATGCGAACTCAATCGCATTCCCTGTACAGCGTAAGGGAGTTCTAGACAGTCTAGACGCTCGCACGGGTCGCACCATCATGCGAGGTGGCGAATTGGGTGAAGCCCTCGCAATGTGGGTTCGTCACAAGGAGTTAGTACAAATATTTCAGGACGTTATCTTCTTGTCGATCAATATTCGCCAAAATGATGAATTAGATAAGTGGGTATCAGCATATGCAAAACGCACGAGTAGATAAGAATCAGGCAGTAATCGTGGCAGGTCTTCGCAAGTTCGGGGCGAGTGTTCAATCACTCGCCACTGTTGGCAAAGGAGTACCCGATTTACTAGTCGGGTACAACGGTAAGAATTGGTTGTTGGAAGTCAAGGGTGAGAATGGGACGTTGACCGCTCCACAGGTTGTGTGGCACGCTGAATGGAAGGGGACTGTGTATGTCGTCCGAAACATTGGAGAAGCAATTGGCATCATTTCCGAAAAGAATGAAAAACAGGAGGTATCTGATAATGATTAAAACATGGGAAAAGTTATTCAAGAAGTTGGTCGTTTATGGCAAGTACGAGTATCAGGCATATGCCAAGGATAATCAGTACGAGGTTGTTCGATATGGAGAAGACGGCGAGTATGATACAGTATTATTGGGCAACTTTTACAAGTGCGAAACAAAGCAAGACAAGTTACAATACATTATCGACGATATGAAGGGTCTTGCAGAACAATTACAGGAGGAATTTGACAGTGTCAATACTAAATGATGTACAGATTCGCGATTTAGCGAGCAATAGCAAAATGATTTCCCCATTTGTTTACAAACAAGTGGGGAATGGGGTTATTTCGTATGGATTATCGTCGTTCGGATATGACATGCGCCTTGGTAAGAAGTTCAAGATTTTCCACAATGGTCGTGGGCAGTTTGGAGTCATTGATCCCAAGCAGGCTGAAGCAATAGTGTTTGATGAGATTGAGGTAACGGATTATTACGATTTACCTCCGTTTTCATATGCACTTGGGCATAGTGTAGAACATTTCAAGCTGCCACGTGACGTATCAGCCTTGGTTATTGGTAAATCAACGTATGCACGGTGCGGATTGATGGTTAATTGCACTCCAATGGAGGCAGGGTGGGAGGGGTATCTGACAATTGAGCTGTTTAATACCCTTGATACGCCTATTCGACTATACACGTTTGAGGGTATTTGTCAGGCGGTGTTCTTCAAGGGCGAACCTGCCGCAGTCACGTATGCAGACCGCAAGGGCAAGTATCAATCACAAGCATATGAACCTGTAACCGCTAAAGTACGAACTATTGGAGAATAACAATGAGTAAATCAATTACTAAGATTGATATTGACGCAGGACACGTCACGTTGGATGATTACATGCACAAACCACCGCACCTAAAAGCGACTAATGTTGCTCGTGGATCGTTTGCAAAGAAGAAGGACAAGTTTGACGCAAGTGATGAGAAGCTTTTGCGGTGGCTCAGCAAGGAAAACCATACTAGCCCGTTCCGCCACTCGCCAATTACCTTGCACGTTCGTTGCCCTGAAATGATTGCCCGTCAGTGGTACAAGCATATCGTAGGAAGCGATTACACGTTTAAGGACACAGGGTGGAACGAGGTATCAGGTCGTTACATTCGCTACTCCGATATTTACGTTCCGACTGAGTTGCATAGTCAAGCTGCTAACAAGAAGCAAGGGGCAAGTGAGGAAGTGCATAAGCATAATACAGAGTACGTCCTTGAGTGGGCAATGCTAAAAGAGCAACTTATGCGGTTCTACAACAAGATGATTGATTCGGGGGTGGCCAATGAAGAAGCTCGTGCAATCCTGCCAATGGGTCTGTATACAGAGTTCTATTGGACGGCGTCGCCTCAAGCACTTCACCACTTTGTATTACTCCGCACCGCTAAAGATGCACAGGGTCTAATGCAGAAGTATGCAAGTGCGGTCAATGCGATTTGTTACAGCCACTACGGCGTGTTGTGGGAGGCTTTAGTAGGCGAGGTGGGAGAATAGTCGAATAGCATAAAAAGAACGCCCCTAGGCTTACCTAGGGGCTTCTCTGTGTCTATTAACTTCCCTTGAACTTAGGCGATACCTGACAAATTTGTAGTATTGGGGATTCATTTGTTGCATCTTCAGTCACAGGAAGTATACTGCAATTAGTTGCAGTAAATGCGGTAAAACTTAGTACGTGATTTTTTTGCAAGTACTTCATTATCATGGCGGTACGAGCCAAAGATAGTCCCGTTGGCGTCGCATCCATGATATTAGTATTTATTCCGTTAACTTCCATTCTGATAATAAAATTTACATTCAAGTTTATCAGAAATGAAAGACTAATAACGAACATGCCACCTGTATTTACAGTAAACTGCTTATTCGTTGCGTCAACCGTGAGTCCGCTGTTACGGATTTCGGTATCAAATGTAAGTGCAGTACCAGTAGTAAGAATTGACTGAGCTGTACTATGTCTAAACGTGCCTCCACAGGCGTGCAATCCAGCACGACTTAGTTGATCAACTTGATTTTGGGTGTTGACCAATGCCCCAATTATCTTGTTAGTTGTCAATTTCTAACTGCACCTTCACTGACTCGTTGCCAGTATTATCGTAATTAAGGATAACATTATTAATCTGCATTGTTATTACTTCGGTAACTAGGTCTACTGTAACAAGGTCACCAATGAAGTAATCAAATCCATACAAGTTAGACGGTGTTTGTTGAATATCAACCATAACCGTCTTGCGCTTCTTGACCGCTTCTTGCAACTTTAAGTCACCATATGATGCAAGAAATTGAGAATCATTACCAGCAACAGATAAATCAAAGAATGCTTCACGGCTTGCTAATTCAGTTAATGCAGGGTCAGGACGGAAAGTGCGAATTGTCGCATTTGCCGTACCTTGTCCTCGTACAATGGCTTGTGTGTAGTACTGCGTATAATCATCAGTTACTTCTAAACTACCAATCGTGCCGTTGTCCATTGAGAAGCGTACAATCGCTGTTCGATCAGTGGCCAGTGTTGGGCTTGCAACATTAAAAGTATAGTCATTAGTGTTGCTATTCCACAAGAACTCGAAGTCTACATTGCCCTGCAACGCGATTTCCTTAATAGCCGTCAACACGTTTTTGTATGAAAAGTCCGTTACCGTTAATACATTCCCTAGCCCCGTGGTCGTTGGGCTGACCCCTGTGATGAGTCCACTAACCGCACGATTAAGATAAGTGACCGCAACTGAACCACTGCCAAGGTTTTTTACAAGAATGTCATTGATGATTGTACTTGCAGCTGTGGCAGTCCATTGAGTGCGAGTGTTGGAATCTTCATTGTATGCAATGATACGATACGACAATAAGTACTCCCACCCAAATGCAACAATTCGCCACGTAGCCCTTTGTGTGTATGAAAATGTAGTCTTTTGAATAAAACCGTTAAACTCTTTGTTTGCAGGAATTCCTAATGCGGTATCTTGTCGATATATCTCAATACGTGCGCCTTGCTGCATTGATGAGAATGCAAGTGAATCATACGGGATAATCATGTCCAGCGTGTCGTACCCATTTACGACACGCCCTATGGCAATTAATTCCGCATCACTACACGTAGATTGAAGTACTCCGCCTGAATCATAGACAAAGATTGTGTATTCTACTGCCATGATTCCTCCTTAAATTCGGGTAATCTTGATGTGGCCAGTGCAACTAAGGCTCGCACCAGAGTTTTGATAGAGAAACACCTGACATGTGTTTTCAACGGTGTACGGCGATAAAAAGTGCGTTGTAAACACGTGCCTAGTTCGCACGCCTCCGAGTTGAGGATTCAACGAGGCAAGTGCGTTATAAGATTGTTGAAAGGTTTCTATAGGTACGGCGGCAACAGCTGTAGTTAGCTGCACAGTACGAGAACCCGTGGTATTTGCAGCCCAGTCTACAATAATATCCCATAAATAAGTCCCAGGTTCTGTAATCGAGATTGAAGGATTCCCTGCGGTAGAACCCAAGTTAAGTACACGAGTGTCAGTATTATATGAGCTGTTTGCAACGAACTGCGTAGCTGTTGCGGTGGGGACAGTAGTGGAAGCTGCCGAAATGTAACTATACACTTGCACGGGAAGCTGAGCGGTTTGAGCTAACACTTGTCGATATACGTAGAAAGAAGACGTTAAAACTCCACCCGTTACAAAAATATTAGCAATACGAATATCGGTGGTGGTGTCATAACTTGCGGTTGTCACTAATGCCAATCGACAAGTACGAGCGGCAATAGTAGTTGTCGTCGCACCCGTTCCCTCGGTGCGAATCACCGTAACCGCTGAAGCAGTATTGTTTAGCCGTACAACAAGGAAATACGTACCGTTTGCTACGCCTGTCAACACGAGGGTTAACGGTGCGGTATTCTCATAAAAGAATCCATTGTTAACACACGCTCCCGTTGCGACAACCAGATTTGCTGTTGCTGTCCCTGATACATTAAACTTGTTACCTGATAACAAAATCCCATTCCCAAGAGATTTCTGCCAAAAATTTATCATACGGTCTGAGTCATATCCACCAGCCGTGCCATCACCATCACCAGTTGTCATACCAATAGAACGTTCTGCCATTTGATTACTCCTTAAATTGATGTATAGCGATTATAAAAGGTTAACGTTAGTACACTAGCAATATTTGCTGTTGAACTACTAACGGAAATGGTATTAATACCGCCTGAAGTGTTTGGGTCAATTCCCCACGTATTGAGATTCGACGATGCAGACATCAATCCTATGCAGTTAAAACCTAAATCGTCAGTGATTGTTTTCATCCCATACGACAAATCGACGGTATACGTTCGGTTTGCGGTAAGGGTCGAAAATTGAAGCGTTTTCCCCGTTGACAGGTTTGTTATGTTGAGTCCTGTTAAATTACTCGACCCTGCAACGATAGTTATGATAGGATATTCAATTGCACTCCCAACATAAGTAATGTCAGTTGACTTATTTAGACTTGCACCGCCCATTGTCATTGGAACTAGGAATGGTATCGGTGTTGCAGTGCCTGTAATCGACTGTGAGATGGAAACTACAACAGGAGTTGTATCATACCACATAGGGTCTGACGCACGAAGCGTAATTGACGTATCAATATTGAAATTTTCATATTCTACCTCGCTTAAATCAAGCCCTGCTGATACGTAGCATTTAATTGAACGAGAGTAGCTTGTGGTAACGCCACCTGTTGTTGAAGTGTATAGTACATTTAATACTCCTACGCTATTCCCAACTCGAAATATTAATCCCATCTTTTCACAAGTGCGAAGGTAGTCTACATAGTTATTGCACTCTACAAAAAGTGATACAGACAGTGTACGAGCGTCAATTCGATAGTCTACATTTGTATCACCGTTTTGCTGTAAACCCTGTTTAACTATACGAGATATTGGAGGCAATCCAAAGCCACTTCGTCCTGTATAGTTAAATGTAATTCCTGTATTAGTGTCAAGTCCACTTAAGTTATACGTTGTTCCATTAACTGTATACGTCAATGAAAAAGTTGTTGATTCATAGATCATATCCGAATAAGCCCTCCTTGTGCAGTGATGTAATCCTCAACATCCTTCATAGGATTGCTACTATCAGGAGGTGTAGCATAGTTGAGAATAATCGTGACACTCTTGCCGCTAAACATTGAGTCTTTCCCACCGCCAACATCGCCTGTGATTGGCAACATTTGACCAAATACGGGTTGATTGAATGTAGTATACGCACTACCAGCTGAAGCTAAGAACTCTTTAATGTATTTATCTACATCTCCATATTTCACTCCCTTTGAGGCTGCGATTGCTTGAATGTCGTTGTACTCACTATTTGATAAGAACTTGTCAGAAAATGCCCCTGTGATTTTACTACGAACAACTTGTTCAGGCGTAGGTGTTCCACCGCTATTACTTTGATCTTGTAATTTCTTTAATATTGCAAGTGTGTCATTAAGTTGCCCGTTCAGTTGTGTCCAAGGTGCAACCATTTGCATGGTAAGTCCCGCAACTGCCCCAACAACTCCACTCAGAATACCCTTAAAATCAATTGATTTTAATGCATTACCTGCTACTGAAAGTCCTGATAATGCACTTGACATTGCTATTATTCCAGCGGATTTTAAAGGATCAACAGAAAGTTGACCAAGAGCAGTATTAACATTACCAATACCCTCAATAGCTGAACCGCTGTTTGCTCCAACATCGGAAAGACTCTTAGACATTCCGTTTAATGCTGTATTAACACCACCTTTTCCTGTATATGTAGTGATAATGTCCTTGCCTATATTATCAATTCCGTCAAGTGGTGTTGCAGTTAGGGCGGCAGCTTGGCCAAGCAACGCAGTAACATCAGTATTTACCTTTAATGCAATGCTTAAATCGCCTACGGTCTTGATATTCTCTAGTTGCTTTGCATTCAACTCATTCAACCGCAAAATCGCGTTTGTATGAGCATCAGTATATGCTTGAATTCGTGCAGGGTCACGAGCACGGTCGAGGTCTTTTTGCGCCTTGTGCAAATTAATTATTGAATCTTTGGCATCAAGATTTTTGCCAATCAATTCTTCGGTAATTTGTGCATCTTCTATCTGCAATTCATTGCGTTCTTGTTGAGTGATATTTCCTCGTTCAAGCGTTTCACGAATCTGCTTTTGTCGTGCATTCATGCGAGTGATTTCGTTGGTTAACAACTCGTTGGAATAGAACGCACGGTCTGATGCAATCTCATACGTTTGCAGTGTTTCGGGGTTCGTCGCATCTTCCAATGCCTCACGAGTTCGCTTTACATCACGTTGCGCCGAGGCAATATTCAAGAAAGAGGTACGCAAGCTATCAACCGCCGATTTAAGCGATTTTTCATCTTGCGCTAACTTGTTTGAGCCACCAGATGCGGACTTCATAGCATTCGTATTGATATTAAGTGTTGAAGTTGCTTGCTGAGTAGCACCTGTCATAGTGCCATATACTCGTTGCAATGCATAAGTGTCCTGTGCATGTTCTTTCGTAACATTTGACGAGTCACGAGTTGCTAATGTACCTGCTATTTCTGCTTCAGTAGCCCCACGCAAGTGCATTTGCCACGTAATAAGTGATTGATCGGCCCAATTAAGCCAATTACCAAAGTCTTTCATACCCGTTGTTGCGCCGTCCAATGCCATGGTCAACCAATTGAATGCAATCTTGACGGATGGTGCGGAAATCTCGCCCAATGCTTGTGTGGCACGGTCGGTAGCATCTTGAAAGTTTGACTGAGCTTGTGTAGCGGTATTCATTTGTTGGGACATCATGCCGCCGTAGTTTTTTTCCATACCTGTAATGAGTGTTTGCAAGTTTTGATCGGCAGGAATAAGCCCCTTTGATACCATATCCATCAATGCTTGTTGAGATACACCCGTTGCATCGGCAAGGATGCGAAATGCAGGTACACCCATTTCCTGAAGTTGCATCATTTCTTCAGTAGTAATTTTCCCTTTTGCTTGCATCTGGCCAAGGGCTAGGGTTATGCGATTCACGCCTTCTGCCCCACCACCAACTGCTGAAGACGCATCTCCAATGGCAGTCATTGTGGCAGGGATTTCTTTAGCGGTGAAGCCCATGGCAAGGAGTTTTTGCGTTCCTTGTGCAATATCATCAAAAGTAAATGGAGTGCGAGCTGCAAGGTCTTGCATTACGCCATACAACTCGTTCCCAGCCTGTGTTGACCCCGTCATAAGTCCAAGTGATTTACGTACATTCTCAAACTTGTCATAAACAAGAGCGGAGTTTACGCCCAAATCAATAATCTGTTTGCCAAGTGTGGCAATGCCAACTGCCGCACCAATCTTGCCCATTGTAGAACCAAACGATGCCATTGATGAGTCGGCTTTGTCGGTAGATTTTGCTACATTACCAATAGACCCCGATACCTTTTGGGCGGTCGGGGTCACATTGTCTGTAGACATAAAACGTATTACAATATCATCTGCCATTGATACCTCCTATCCTTGTTTCTTCGCACGGACTTTTGCTTCTACACTCATAATTTTCTCCCATAGCAAAAGTGTTCGTGCAGGTGGTAATTGGTCGGGGCGACACTGTAACTTCATGCACCACCAATAAGTTCGGTATTCAGGCGGTTGTTGTGCATTGGTGTAGAGGAATGCGTACAACCGCTTTATGAGTTTGGGTCGTTAGCGTCCTTTACGAGGGCTTCAAGAACTGCATTACGAATCTTGCGAATGTCGCTTGCCTTCATTCCTCGAACACCGCCAATAACAACCTTGTCGAACACGTTGATTTCGTCTGTTAACGTAGCTTCGCCACGGCTTGCTTTATCAATGATTTCCAAATCCATCACAGTGAACTTGTCAATATCAATATCAATTTCGGTCTGCTTCTTCACAACTTTAGTAGTCACATCGTCCTCCTATTAGGGTGTGGGTGAGAAATATTCCCACCCACTTATTATACCATCCATGTCAAAGATTTTACGCTACGGTGATTTCGCTGTAGTCAATCCCAGGTGCGCTAACAGTGAAAGCTAACATTGCAGGGTCGCCTGATTCCGCATTAATTTCAGGCAAAGATGCTTTCACAATACGGCTTTTGCCAAGAGTAATGTACTGCAAGTACTTTGCCCCAACAACTGCCGTTATGTCTGCATATTGCCACCGTAAATCACAAGGAGTGTTTGCCTTGATGTTTGCCACCGCTAATGCAGTCGCCTCGCCAGCAGTTTCCGTGTACAAACAATTGATCGTAATCATTGTGGGGATTTGCTTACCAATCGTGACGATAGAAAAGTCGCCTAGGAAGGTTGCCTTCGTTCCGTTTGCACGAGCGTATTCAATTGCGTCAAGACTTGACGTTGATCCTGAAATATCCACAAATGTCGCACCGTCATCAAATGAGATTTCAAGCTTGCCAAGTGCGCCCGTAATACTACCTGTAGTCTGAGCCATTTAATTACCTCCTAAGTAATTTAGACGTATGAAGTTTCGATACCACCACACAACACGTCAAATGAGAACATTAACGGTTCACCTTTTTCTGCATCAGATACAGGAAGCGAAACTTTAGTGATGTATCCATTTGCTGAAGTATTAAACGATTTACCGCTTGAACCAACTGGTTTCCACAACACTTGGCAAACATTACCAGCTTTAATGCTTGCAAGTGTAAGTTTCAATGCCTCAGAAGTAGTTTCGGTGTATAAACAATTAACTGTAACAGTGGTTGCCACTTGACGACCTGCCAAGATTAGTTGTTCGCCACCGTCAAGTGTACCCTTGCCACCTGATACTCGTTCGATAGTAACGCTGTCAATTGAGTTGGTTGAACCTGCGATTGAGGCATATGAACCTGAACCAATCTTTACTTCAACAACTGAAGCAGATGTAGTAGTAGCCGTAGAAGTTTGAGCCATTAGACCCTCCTATTGAATAATTTCCTTAATTAAAAACTCGCACGTAACACTATGATAACGAGTTCCTGACGATTCAGGGTACTCAATATTGCCCACCGATATTGTCACGTCTTCTATTTGCCATTGACTCGTAACCAATGCTCGAACAGCCTGTGCATACGATTGAGCATACGTAAGCAGTGCAGTGCTTTGGTCTTTAACGCCACGACCCAACCCAACCTGTTGCCCCAAGAGAATATCATTTATTTGCCAACGAAAGTTAATAACGGGTGATGCACCAAGCGTTTTTCGTATTACTTGACCACCTGTAGTACCCTGTGCGCTAATAACTCGCATTGGCAGGTCTGCAATGTTGGGAGTTTGTACGAGTGAAGACCCGTCACGTACACTAATCGTCTTGCTGTCATAGGTTACACTCAATGCTTTGATTGCATTGACGATTGCTATTAAATTGCTACTCATGAGTATTTCACATACGGGCGAAGTAGTGTTTTTACAGTGCTAGGGATCTTAGAAGCGGCGATTACTACACCATCCGCACTCAATACGTCCCTATCGCTGTCAGAACCCACTGCACGTCCTGTATAGAAGTGCTTCACAAGCATCTTGACCGCTAAAGCAATGTCAGCAGGACAAGTTTCGGTATAAGACCATTTGCCCGTGATTTCAACTGAAAGTTCAGGCGAGGTAGAATACGTCCAGATATATTGTGATTGTGACTTAAGTGTCACCCCGTAAAAAACCGTACTGTTCGGTGCAATCAAAAAGTATTCAGTGCTAGGAATTGTGTTACCGTCGCCGTTTACAATAGTAGTCAATGCACACAAGTCTTCGTCAAACATTAGCGTGCGACCGTCGTCTAGAATGTTACCCTTGTCACGCCAATTCAATGGAGTGAATTTCCGTATAGAAGCCGCACCGTATTCAAACACCCGATTGGTGTAGCTGTTTACCGCTCGACTAGCTGCTGAAATAAGCGAGGTGAAAATAGCATCGTCATCAGTAGACGTGATGTCCAAAAATGTACGCATTTCTGCGGCTGTTACATATGCCATTTACGCACCTCGCTTGCCACGTTTGGTAACGGTGGCTTGGACTTCTTGTGGTTGTTCTTCGACTAACTCAGCATTCCCTGCGTCAATCAATCGTTGTGCATCGCTGTCAGGGAGGTCAGTTACGACCTCCCCTTCACTAGCAGTCCGAAGTGAATTGTCTACAAAGTATGCAATACTCGTATCAATCAATCGTATCTGCATAATTACTCCTAGGTAGCAGGATTCGTACCACGGATAAAGGCTTCGGCTTGGCTAACGTCTGAACCCCAACGTGCGGTTACGAAGATAGCGGTTTCGCCAGTGGCTTCGTACAAGTATGGGTTACGTGAAATCTTAAGACCACTCGTGTGTTCCACGAAGTTCAAGTAACGCCAATTACCAAAGATAATCGACTTGGCACTTGCGGCCATTGCAGCTACACCAGCAGTCATGGCAACAGGGCGGTACTTAAGCCGTTCCTCGCCATTGGTCGAACCAACAGGCGTTTCTTGGAAGGCAAATGCACCAGATACCGTCAAGGCGCGAATTGCACCAAGAGTGCCGATACGCATTGCCCAACCAGTGTCGTTACCGTGATAAGCCTGAGGCAAACCGTAGAAGATGTCATTGACGTTCGCAGTGCTTACACCAGTGGTTGAAGTTAAGGCAACCGAGTTAGTGATACGAGGTACGACACCAAAGGGCTGACTCGAACCCGTACCAGTCATCAAGTAAGTGTTAATGTTGACTGCGTATGCACGAGCAATCGCATCAGTCAAATACGCTTCCAAGTTGTTGCTAGTATCTTCAAGAATTTCATTCGAAATCTTCATCATCAACGACGCTTTGTACAATCGAATTGATACTTGTGCGGCAGTGGGTTCGCTTTCGTTAGCAGACGAACCTTCAGCGACAAAACCAAACGAGGCTTTAGCGTTTTCCGTGTTGATGTCGTAGTACTCTTTTGAAGTAGTGACACGATTTACAGGCAATTGACTGAGAATAGACATTTCGTCACGCTTGCCAATGATGGTCTGTTGGAGATCGTGTGCAACAGTTACACCCCAAGTACCAGTGTCTTCTTGAATAATTGCCTTGGTCGTAGCATCATTCATCTTACCCGTGCGAAGCCAGTGCAATTGAGCGGACTTGAGTTCATCTTGTGAACTCGATTTAATGGTATTTACCATCGGTGCTTGAAAAGCGGGCATAACAACTCCTCCACCATTTACAGGCTCACCAGCAAGTTCATTCAATGCTTGCTTCAATTCGTTTTTGTCTACTGACATTTTGGTATCTCCTAATTTTGATTCCATATTAGAGTCTATTTTACCAACGGTACTGTCAAGTTGGGCTTCCGCACCAACCGCCTTCGCACTCGTTACGGTACGTGGTTCACAGGGTGTAGTAGTTAGCGATAACTCGCCAACAACCCACCGCTTAAGCTGTCCTTTCTCACGGACAACTGTATTGCCAACTGCGCCTGTGGACAAACCTATTGCGCCCTTTTTGACGAGTTCAAGCACTTGCTCAACATAGCGGTATCGTTTGCTGAGTTCAATCTCAACATCAATACCCCCGTCTGTTGATTCCCATTGCTTGACAACTCCGATTTGGTTACGTTCATTACCAAGGGCGTGGTCGTAATACACAGGCATGCCGATGAACGGACGGCTTTCGCCTAAGTCCGTGTCCTTGGTGAAGTAATCTCCCGCAAGGTCACGTCCGCCAAACACAATGGCTGTTCCCTTGATCGTGTATCCATCAACCATCTTTACTTCACTACCAACAAAAATTGTACTATCGTTCATAGTACCTCCTACTATTATTATACGCTACTTGTCAAGCAATCGAAGATAATACTCTGCGATAGTCGAAATCTTTCGGTTCATTTCATCCTGCCAAGACCGTGGCAAAGCTGCAACGTAGTCGTCACCTTTTCGCAGTGCAATCTTGATTAGATTCTGCTTAAAGGTTTCAAATGTTACATCTCCCTCGTACCGACCCCAACTTGACACCGCATCGCTAACAGCAACAGGGCTGTTAATTGGAAAGTTGCGACTTGACGGAATTGCAAAGTCTTCATCAGGCAATGCATCCCGTTCAGCGGTTGATAGGGTTACTTTCATCTCGTCCATATACATATCCTCCATAGGTGCATCCATTGGCATATCCATTGGAGCAACATCTTCTACAACTGCCATTTCTTGAATGATTTCATTTTCAGGAATCGTCCAAAACTTACACACTGCTTCTGGTTCAATCACGCCTTCAACAATTGCACACGCACCTTCGGGTTGATAGAAAATACATTCACCACACTTGATGTTGTTTGCAAGAAATGGATTACCAGAAGCAGGTACGTAGTGTGCGCCATCCGCACCAATACCCCAATTAAACTTACCTGACTCATGAGTTACTTCCACTAATGCAGAAGCAATCATACGCTGACGTGGATTAAACGAGTCCAAACTCTTTACTTCACTCATGTTATTTTCCTTTAATACTTCTATTGCCCAATCACGTCCTTCATCACCGCCCCAGCCGTGCCATGCCTGCCATCCTTTTCCCTTCTCGTTCCATGTAGAACCTTCTTTGTCTACCTCGTGACGGGCAAAGTATGAAGCCATTCGTTGAACGGTTTCAAGGCTGATAGGCTCACGATTGGCGAGTTGATTCGCTCGTGCAAGTCCCACTGCCGTCATGCCTTTTTCGCTGTCAGGCTTGCTGTCCCGTACTTCAAGTGCCATGCTCGCATTGCGAGCCACACTCTCAGGTGGAATAAATGTATCTGCCATAAGCATTCTCCTTGTAATCAATAGTACCGCCACTGAGTGCCCACAGGAGCGATGTAAATACCAAAGACGATAGATTGTATACCCCGTTGCTTAAAACGCTTCCTGTGCGTTTATTTGAAATACTTTCGTATCGTCTTTGCAACAATGCGTGCGACTAGTCCACTTTGTACCACTCGTTGCGTTGCCTTGTCCCCCGTGAGCCACCTGTTTTGATGTATCTTCGCTTGCTTGTTACCGATCACGTACTGCATATAAGAAGCAGTGTTGGTCAGGGTTATCGTAGACGGCGCACGTATGATTTTATACGAACGGTTTAGCCGTTCCGAACTAGGGCTGATACCTCGACGGTACGGCGAGTCTATTGTCCCATTGCGAATACCTGCCATAACAAACTTGCGTTGCCTGTCACTCTTGAACTTCATTGACCCCTTGGGAGGGGGAGGTGGTTTGTTCGACGTTAGTTCGTGTTGAACTGCCGTTGCCACCCCAACCATTGTAGGTTCAATTACATTCTTGCCAATTCCATTGAGGCGTGCATACAAGTCTTTTGGTATTGATACACTGATGTTAATCATTTCACAATCCGAATACTAATATCACAGCGACAACGTGGGTGGGCAGGTGCACCATCAGGGTATCGTTCGCCCCACACGTCAGCGGTCTTGCCATTGAGAGGGTAACAGATTGGGCACTTGCGAACGATTTCGTCGTTCTCTGTATTCCATACCCTTTCTGTTTTGAGTCCGTACTCGTGGAGGTAATCATCGTAAACCGTAGTCGCATTGCTGGCCGACCGAGTGTACTCAGTGACGGCAATCATTTCCGCACGACGCTTGCCAAATGCAGGGGTCAACTGCTTAATGAGTTCCTCGTTTGTGATACCACCGTTTGCCCGTGCATTGTCCACAATCTGT
>Ga0209191_1000617_pt1 | contig 26858 bp, 41 predicted proteins | sample S_130626_EF_Meta_FD_187320 | JGI IMG/M metagenome (GOLD analysis project Ga0209191, IMG submission 187320) | Freshwater microbial communities from Lake Simoncouche, Canada to study carbon cycling - S_130626_EF_MetaG (SPAdes) (version 2) | ecosystem: Environmental > Aquatic > Freshwater > Lake ...
CAATAACAGCAAGGCTCATGTGTCCATAGACACGGCCCATTGCTGAGTTAATTTCGCTAGCAGAACGATAAGTCATTCCGCCTGTATAAGTTGTTCCAAACATAATTTTCTCCTTGTAATTTATTTACTCAACGTAACGCATCTATGGTTAATTCTTTTCCATATACATGCGCTACTGGTTTAATCCACCCAAGATCTAATGCAGTCATTAACATCTGCTTATATGCAGTTGGGCACTTTTCGTTAATTTCAAACCCGGCTCTTGGACAAGTAACATACTTGTCTTTAAGCATGAACTTGGCATCACCCTGCCGAATGGTTTTAATGTTACTTTGGTGTGCTACTATATTCATAGTTTTTCTCCTGGCACAAATCCACGGAACCCTTTAAATCTAGGAAAGCGCAAACTGTATGTGCCATCCTGATTCTGTGTTACTGCATCAGCACGGACTTCAACAATGTTACCAATAACACTACTGCGGCTATTCCAAAACTCAATTCGATTATCATCGCTAAAGCCACTACCACAATTGACGGTAATGAGCTTGCCGTCGTCCATACCGGAGCACACGAATGCTCCAAGTCTTCCCACATTCTTACCAGTGCCTTCTTCAACATTAGTTACCTCCAATGATACTTCAATAAATGGTTTAAGTTTAAGCCACGCTACACTACGTTTACATTCGTATCCAGCTTCTGGATCTTTAATCATAATACCTTCATAACCGCCTGCCACTGCTTGTGCATTGATTTCTTTGTAACGTGTTTGACCTTCTGGAGTATCTAAGTCTACCAACTCGTGACCAACAACCGTTACATTGGGTAGCATGTCTTTGTAAGTTTTATGCCAGTAGTAAACCATGTCACTGCGAGTAGACTGTGTCTTGTCCCAAACACCTTTTTCAAAATCTTCTAAAGGAATAACGTCAAACAAATTAAGTATAGCATCTCCTGCTTCTACATTGTCCTTGCGATGAACCTGTTTCATTAAGTCTTGGAAACTGCTAGACATAATCTCGCCATCCAACACAACATCTACATTGTTGCTAGAACCATGTGTCTTCACTACATTACTCAGCTGTTCTACTATGTGGGGAAAATTAGCCAGTTCTTTACCGTTGCGACTGAACATATCCACCCGACCATCACTACGAACAATAGTAAGGACTCTAACTCCGTCGAGTTTAACTTCGATAAGTTTTTTGCCCGATACCTTTGACTCATGATTAGCACTATCATGAGCAAGCTGACAACCGAATACAGGAATAGCATACTGAGCATATTTCTTCTCCACTACTTTGTTGACGGTTTTTTCACTTACGCCACAACGCAGATCTTTGATCAGTATGCGTCGATACCATCCATTCCACTGTGCCTTGGTGGCACTGGCCATCATTTTTGCAACAGTGTCACGGGCAAGGTTGCCTGTGAGGCTACGATTAACAAAACCAGTAATAATGAGACTAAAACTATCCCAAGGTAAGCCAGCACCATCTTCATCTGTTTTCTCCGGTATTTGTTTAAGTCCAAACGTAATCATTGGATCTAACGCAAGTCGGCAACCCGCAAAGAATTCATCGTTGCCTTCTTGGGCAATAACATCGATAATAGCTTCTTTGTTTAGTCGGCTTGGATGGCACTCCAAGTCCCAAATATGACTAGCACACACGCTCATGTTGACTCCAATAATTAACTGTATAAGTGTATATTATACAGGCTAACTGTTAGTATGTCAAGTGATTTGTTGTCTTAAATGGTTTGCCGTTGTGGGCATTTTCCAATTGGGTCATTATCTTACGCTTCATTTGGATGACTTTTGGATGACTATGATCATAACCAAATGCCTTCATAAAGCGTCCCCAACTGTTTGGGCGAACTCTTTTTGGAACAGGACTATCCAGATAATTGCCAATAGCTGTAGTATCAACACCAAATTTATCAATCAGTTCTTGTGCCAGATTAAATGAGTGTGCGCCCATTTCATCTCTGTGTCCATAATACTCTTGTTCTCTGCGATCTTTAGCATAATAGGCTGTGCTTTCGTATCCTGGAATATCTTTGAAGTTTCTAGCACGATATTGTCTAGTGTGGATAATTTCATGTAGCACTGTATCGGCAAACAATCGACACATACGTTCCCAACGATATAAACTGGTCTTCATACTGTCAGCTGTGGTTGGGAATGACAGTTCTACTTCAATAAAACGCTTGTTGCCCAAATTATCAAGATAACTGTGGTAAGCACCACCAATCCAAACTTCCCCTGGTTTAACTGGTTTGTATCTATTGCTGGTTACTTTAATTGGAAGCAGTGCTTTAATGTGCTTACTTATGATGCTGGTAATTTCAGCAATAGGCAACCGCTTGTCTACGATCTTTGGTTTAAGTTCGTAGAGCATGGAATACAACATGGTTCGATCCAACTCGGACCAATTAAATGCTCGCCGGGTCATTGCACACTCCTAGTATAGTTATTTATAGTATACTAGGAGTTCACATTAACTACGCACTTTATGGGCGTTTTTCTATGATCTCGTCAACCAAGCCAAAATCCACTGCTTCTTGGGCACTCATAAAGTTATCCCGTTCCATTCCGGCATAAAATTCTTCATATGTTTTGCCCTTTGAATTATGCTTAACATATATGTCTGTTAGGGTCTTTTTCATTTTTAGAATTTCTTCAACTTGGATCAGCATGTCTGTAGCCTGTCCACGAGCACCGCCACTGGGCTGATGGATCATGTGTCGGGCGTTTGGTAGTATTTTACGCTTGCCACGAGCACCAGCAGTAGCAAGTAGACTTCCCATACTACAGGCCTGGCCCATGACCACTGTGCAAACGTCAGGCTTAATGAATTGCACAGTATCGTAAATAGCCATGCCAGCTGTAACCACTCCGCCCGGACTGTTGATAAAAAATGTGATGTCTTCATTGCCTTGACTTTCTAAAAATAGTAGCTGTGCTACTAGCAAACTGGCAGTATGTTCGTTAACATCTGTGTCCAGCATAATAATACGATCTTTAAGTAGTCGACTGTAGATGTCGTAACTACGTTCTCCACGAGCTTCTTGCTCAATAACCATTGGCACCAAATTTGGCATTATTGATAATCCTTATCTAATTTTACATTTGTTAAACTGGCAACTGTTTGGAACTTTTCCCATGCTATTTTAGCGGCAGGGTTCTTTTCTAATTCACTGTCGGGCAATACTGCCTCCAACCAAATTTCCGGACGTCGGGCAGGGTGAGCACCAAACTTACGTGGCTGATGCATCTTACCATCATCGTAGAGCATAATGCTCACACTACGAAACTTGTCCTCTGCATCGTAGCCAGCCCATTCTGGATTACTATGACTGAATAATCCGCGGCTGTAAGGATTTTGTGTTCCTCCACCATATCCGGACCAAATGCCATTCCACTGCTCGTCGTCGTGCGGATTGAAATCTGTGCGAGTAATAATAATCAGCACATCGTCAATGTTTACTTTTCCGTCGACAATGTCTCGGATACACCGGCTATAGCTTAGTCCAATTTTCATTTTTATCTCGATGTTTTTGTATGTGTAATTATAGGCCCTGGCGTGACAAAAGTCAAGCCCCCCATTTTACCTTCGTAGATATGAGTGATCTCGTTATACGTCATCTCTAACTTTACTTTGCGTAAAACGCTGACACTGAGATGTTTGCTTGGTTTAAAATTTAAAACTTCGGCAATCATAGTCTTGTCGTTGTCCACACATTGTAACTGGCAAGTATCACTGGTGTAAACATTTTCAGTCATTGCTTACTTCTTTTGATTCAAGATCCGTGACCCGTTGAGACAGTCTAACAACTTCTTGTTCTAGCGTATCGATATGAATAGCGATGCGTGTTAGAAACTCTGATTGGTTGTAGGCCGTTTCTCTAATAATTTCCGAAACTGATTTTTGTTTAACTTCTTCCATTTTATACCTCTAAGTGAAAATTTGTTGATATGGTTATGCGTTTATCTGTTGCTGGTTCGACCATATGCGGAGTCCAAGAAGGGAAGATAAAATAATCCCCTTTCTTAGGGAAAAAAGACACATCTACTAAAAATATGTCTGTTGACTTAGTAAATGCCACATAGCTACTTCTAGCAGTATTAATATCGGCAAACATAATAGGACTGTTGTTGTCAGTAAGATACACTACTGACGAAAACACGCATGCCGGATGACTATGCATGGTGTTGAAATCGCCAGGATGGTTAATGTTGACCCAAGAGTTACCTGGGTTAACTATAACATCTTTGTCATAGCTATTTTTAACTCCGGTTTGGACAGCATTAGCCATGCACCCCATTAATTGATTAAATTCGTTGTGATTTTTAAATCTATGTTCGCCAGCAAACACATCATGACTTTGATATCCTCCTCGATTACTTTGATGTCGGCCATCGATGTCATGATCGTATACATCATTGGCAAACTCGACTAGTTGGTCAAAATCTAATTCGGGGATATTTCCCATCCATATGCAATCTTTAAATAAAACAAACTCTTGTATGCTAGGCATTATACTTCCAATACTATATTAGGGTTCCAGCCACTATCTGGTTCGTAGCCTTCATAGCCACGAGGGTTGCAAACTACTCGGGTGCTACCAATCATGTAATCAAACGGATGATGGGTATGCCCGTGTGTCCACAGTTTAATCTGTGGATGATCTAAAATGAACTCGCTCAAGTCACTGCTGTAGGCACCGTTCATTAGGTGTTCATTAGCATACTGTTCATGCGTAGATAGCTTGCTGGGACTGTGATGTCCAACTACAACAAACTTTCTATCATGCTGTTCTGCAACCACTGTTTTAATGTATTGTAGCATCTTCTTATGTCGAACGCAAGTATCTGCGGGCTTGAGTCTAGTGTAGCCGTCGTCCTCTTTAAGAATCACACGGAAGTCACTCATCATGTCGCGAACTGCATGTAGAGTTAACGGATCACCTTTATTCATGTCAGTCCAAAGTGTGCCACCAACAAAGGTAACATCGTCAATGACTTTACACTCATTTTCTAAGAAATAGATGTTATGAAACTTAGAACATTCGTTGCGTAATACATTTATAGTGCGATTCCACTTACCGTGATAAAACTCGTGATTGCCTGCAACATATACAACGTGGGGAAATTGAAATGCACAGCGATTTAAAAAGTCTCGAAATCGACGAACTCGTTCTTGGCCGCGACTCAACTCTCGAATTACCAACGGATTATTCATGCTGGGCAGATCCGGATGATCGTATAGTTCTTCGGCAATCATAATATCGCCAGAAAGGATTAAGACGTCACAGCCTTCATTGTTAGTAATGTTTATGTCAGAAAACTCTAAATGGAGATCACTGACTAATTTGATTTTCATATTGTTTCATTCTTTGTTGACGCTCTGCTTCGTGATGATCACACAGAGTCTTAATCCACCCACCACTTCGGCTCTTACCAGGAGCACCACATGTTTCACAAGTATTGCCTGCCCATGCTTCTGCCATACTAACCATTCCACTAATCTCGGCGTCGCCACCACTGTAGTAGAAACGCAGGCCACCAAACTTTTCTTTAATCTGACCTACAACTACTTGCGGAACAACTTCTGACAGCCTGTTCTTCCAATCAATATGATGTTGAATGTTAGCGCATAGATTTGCCAAGACTGGCCACCATCCTTCACTTACACAAAATCCGCCGTAAGGTTCTGTAAACATCTTTGGAAAACTTTCTTCCATGTGTTTGGTAAACGCATCATATTTTTCAAACTCATTGCTCATTGTGCTGCCTTTACATAGTTAAGTCGGGTTTCGACTTTTTTAGTAATCCAATTTTCCCCATGTGATTTAACTTTGGCCTTTTGCACTACACATGGTCCAGGTTTTAATTCTACCTTGCTAAACCAACTGACAATCTTATTGTTAATTATAGCATTGATATTCCAAGCATCAAAGTTATTTGAACGTTTAACTTCTACAATTTCGCAATCTAAATTAACAACAGTTTTATCTACGTCAGCCAATGCGTCATTGTCACAGTCACGTAATGATTTCTTAATTTCATTGCGCTTTACATCACGTTCCATAACGCTGGGCAGACATGCAACAAAACCAAATTTATTTGTTTTAACTGTGTCACTGCTGAGAATAGCATTAACTTCAGTTTGAAATTCATTTTCGCCTGCAATGGCACCAAACATAAATTTTCTAAAATATTTTCGAACTGTTTCTGCTTGAACTTTGTCCTCTTCAAATACTTTAAGAGGTAACGGCTTATGGGCAGGATCCGCAGTCCAAATTTCTGGGAATAATGTAACTAACATCAAAACTTTGTTAGTTTGTTTTTGGAACATGGGCCGTTCTTCGCTGTCGTAAACCCATTCTGTTTCTTTAAGATATGCACCGTTTACTCTCTGGGCGGCACAGGCCAATTCTAAAACTTGTTGGACTTGAAAATCGATTGACATTTTGGGTTCAATTGTTAGTTACGATGCTAGTATTATATGCTCAAAATACCAAAGTGTCAACTTATTTTGGTTAGAGTCGGTAGACTATTCTACCTTTGGTTAGATCGTAGGTGCTGACTTCAACTTTGACATTATCGCTCATAATGACTTTGATTTTATTCTTTTTAAGTCTGCCGCTCATATAACATAGAATCATATGATCCATATTATCTATCTTGATTCTAAAAGTATTATTGGGCAATACTTCATCAACTTTGCCCGTAAGGGTTAACAAATCATCTTTATTCGACATGTGTTTTCAGCGTCAGCCTTCCTTCTTCTGCGGTAATATCAAGTTTAGTTCCTTCTACCCAGCCCTGAGCTTCACAAATTTCTTGTGGAATTTTTAAAATAACATTGTCCGGATCTCCGGGAATGTCTTCAAATAAATCTTCAACCAGGTATGTTTTCTTTGGGCTCGTCATTTTTCTCTTTCTTATTTTGGCTATCTCCAGGACCTACTCTGTAATTATCTTCTACGCTGTCTGCTGTGCTGACTTCAAAGATCATGCTGTCAGCAACCAGTGCCTGTAGCTGATGAGGTTGCAGTGGCGGATTGTGCCACGTGTCTCCCTCTTTTAAAATCTTTTCATGAAGTTCAGCCGTGGCAGTATCGATCCATCTTACAAGAAATTGGCCTGCATTAACAAACCAAGTTTCTTCCTTTACGCTGTGAAAGTGCATACTGAACTTTGCGCCAGGTGTGGTAAAGCACATAATCTTTCCACAATACTTGTCATTGGTTGCCCAAATGACTTCGTATCCCCAACCTTTTTCTACATATCCTTCTTTTCTTGTCATAACATATCATCCTTTGATTCTATCACTAACCAACCTAATTTATATAGGTCATCTTTGATCTCTTCGGTAACACATCCTTCACTAACATAACCTTGGCCAGCTTTGTAGGCCAATTGTTCATGTTCAGTGAGGTTAGCAATCTCACTTTCGTTAAGTGTTCTAGTATCTCTAATACCACTGCAATACCAATCAATATAGTCGCCCTTCTCTTGCATGTCAGCAACAATTCCACCACCGTGGCGCCAACTGCATGACCATCTTTGGTCTTTTAATATGGGCCACATTTCTCGTTTGATAAAATCATTATTGCACATGGCAGCATACAAGTTTTGGGCGTAAACATCGTCGCCACGAACTTTTTCCAGTATCCAATCAGTTGAACGCAGATCGTATTCTAAGTTGTCTTTTTGCCATTTTGGATCAACCATGTTTTCTTCATCCTGTTGTCGCCAGGTTTTAAACATTTCAATATATTCTTCAAGGGGCTCTAACCCTTGCTCTTCCTGGCGCCTGATATAATTTTCTTTTTGAAAAGCATGTCGTTCTGGACTTTTAGATATCTTGGTCATAATGCTATTATACATTTAAATTAAACACAGGTCAACTAGTTTGAGACATACGAATCATTTTCATAAAGGCGTATATTGCCAGTATTTGATTGTAACTGTGTTATCATGTTCAACATTGGCATCGAAATCATTCTAGTAAAATCGTGCTTTAATCCTTGCATAACGTAATCAATTTTTTCAGGGCCTTGATATTTGGGAAAATATATCAACTCTTTTTTCCAATGTGTGCCATACAGTATTGGTTTAATATACAAGTCCCAATGCGATATTATACTAGGAGCCTCATTTGTATTTTTATGAACTAACCCATTGTTGACAAAATAATTAGCTGATGCAATGTATCCTTGTGTCACTGTGTCTTGTAGTATACTGAGCAACACACGATCTCGTTCCCACGATATAATTTTTCCAGATCGTTCTACTAATGACAATGCACGGATACGTGCCTTTTCATAACTGTTAAAACTTTCCATATAACAATACTGTTTGTTTCGATAGCCAATGTAAGGTCCTTCTAGGCCTTGGATAAAATCTACATCCTTGGGCAGGCGTTCTAAAAAGTGTTTCTGTATTATCTGATAAGGTGGTATTTGCAGTCTAATTGATTCTTCTACTACCGCATCTTTTATAGACATAGGGTCCAATTCTACAACTATAGATTTGAACCCGTATTTCTTTTCAAGTATTGATAACTGTGCAAGTTCGTTGTCGTTGTATCCTGGCGAGTGCAAAAACGCACAATCTATTTTAAAACCTTGACTGTAAAAACTGTGTAGGACCACTTGACTGTCTAGGCCACTGCTCAGACCTAGCAATAGCGGTCTGTTAGATTTTATTAATTCTTGTGCTCTTTTTTCACACTCTACTTTAACGGTATCAACACTACCACAAGATGCATAGTCAACATAGAAAAGGTCATTTTCTATGCCAAACCCATTAAACTGCTGGTTGTAGTTCTGGCTCATCTTTGATTTTTTTGCCCCAGACAATTCTGTTCCAGATTCTTTCATGAGCATAGTATAGGCCCATGTTGACCACAGTTGCTATGGTAATGAATGCCGCGGCCTGTCCCAATGATCCGGTAATGATCCAAGGAATTACAAAGTTGCCAATTGTAATTAAAATACGCCATGTAATAATTTTACTGATTGTTCTAGGCTGGCCTTCTACAAACATTAAACTGTCTGTAGGTTTACGATTCCATTGTGCTCTGTTCCAACTGCGTTCGTGTAACCAATATAGCACGGAGTTAATCACAGCAGCCAACCCAGCAATTTGTAATCCAGTTACCCAACTGCCCGATACAACAAAACCGTTGATGATATGACTAATGGTTAACATCACACGCCAACTAATAACTTTAGCCACTGTTCGGGGATGATTTTCTAAAAGTTCCATAATGATCCTTTGTAACGCAATATTTAACTAGGCTGTGTGCCCAAGGATAAATTTTTCATTGTTCCTACCAAGTATGCATGTGAAAATACTTCAAGTCCGTCTGCTATACCATTTTTATTACTGACAAACTTTGCCGCATTCTCTTCAACATACTTGATACCTTCTAACCAAATTGCATGTTGCGTAGTCCCAGCCTGTCCCGATATAAACCAAGTGTCAAACTCGCTATACCAATCTCTTGTAGACTTGTCGGCCTGATACCAATTGTTATCCCAAGTAGAATATAGAATAGTTCGTAACGCACGTTCATGTATTAACCTAAAGGTTTCTTTAGTCATTGTCTTATTATTCCACATAGGCTGATTTACAGGAAATGCTTCTAACCATTTTTTAATAACATGTGCCTGTTTACACAACATTCTAACACTGTCAGGACTCCAATAGAAGTATTCAACTGTGGCATTTGGATATTCTTTTATATGATCATTGACGCTGGCCACATTTGCAGACCTGTCAACAAATCGTATATAGAAAGAGTTATTTTGATTATGTATTACTGTTCTAGGTTTTTCTACGCCTAACACTAGTGCTATCTTTTTATCTTTGTCAAATCTTTTTCGAACATCACTGAAGTATAGATAATTGTATCGAGTAGCATTTAGCGGATTCAAGCCCTCGCGCTTCTTAGTTACCCAACTGGCATCACCTACATTAAGGAATGATTCAAACAAGTAATCAGTTAGGTCAACAACCGTGATTTTAATTTTAGGATACTTGTCATGTATTTCCTGCAGCCTTGGCAGTGTTTGTAATACATGCTCCGATGCGGCTGCATTGTGCGAAGTTTTATTAGTTTCGTGTATGGGCATGAAATTACTGTTGCCCTTTGACATAGTGTTAACCAAAATTTCATCTACGTGTAAGCCCTGTCTAACAAAGCTCATTAACAGATTATGGCTATCAGCACCACCGCTATAACTTACAATAATATAGTCGTATTCTTCTCTTAGCTGTCTTGCTCGCAGATCGTATAATTGATCCAGTGTTTCGTCTGGTTCAATGTGCCAGGGATACTTGTCAAAGACATCATTGTTAAAATACCAATTGACAGATTGGTTTGTTTTGTTAGCAAAGATGCAGGCCTCGATCTTTGAGTCAAACTCAACGCCGTTAACAATGTAGTAACCTAGTTTTTTATTCATGAAACTATTTAACTATAAATATCGTGCAAAGTTTAAAAAAAGGATTTAGCTAATGGCATTTGATTTAGAAAGTTTTTGTCCAGAGGTCTGGTCCCAAATTGAGATCGATGCCGGGGGTGACTACAAAATTTGTTGCCTAGCCAACGACGACAATTTTTTCGGAATGGCAATAGATGACAACAACACAGTCATGAACGTGTTGACTCATTCTATTCAAGAGGCATTAAACAGCAAATCCCACAAAGAACATCGCCTAGAATTAAAAAATAACGTAAAACCCAAACGTTGTAGAAATTGCTATGATTCAGAATTGGTCACAAGGGGCGATGTTAAAATAGCTGGAATACTACCTAAGTCTGGAAACAGTAAGCGACAACGTGTATTAGAACTAACAGCCCCAACAATACCTGAATATGTTACCATTGATACTGTGGACCAGTTTACCAACGAAGACGGATCAGTAACATCCCGTGTTGTAAACTTAGGTATACGATTTGGAAATCTCTGTAACTATAAATGCATCATGTGTAGTCCGCGTGACAGTAACCAATGGTATGAAGATTGGGTGGCATTAGACTTATACGACGATCAAAGTCAGGAATATAGAAAAGGTGACTACAAGGTCTATCCTATCACTCGAGACAATCGCGGTAAACTACAAATGGAAGGAATGACTCCATGGTGGGAGTCTGATATATGGTGGACAAGATTTGACGAGATCGCACCTAGTTTACGATATATCTATTTTACAGGTGGTGAACCATTATTAGTTCCTGCTATGCAAGAATGTCTAGATCGATTAATCGAAAGTGGACACTCTAAAGATATACAGTTAAGATACGACACAAATCTCAGTGTTATTAATTCAAAAGTCATCGATAAATGGAAACACTTTAAAGATATACACCTATGTGTCAGCATCGATGATACTCATGACCGATACAGTTTAATACGATACCCTGGGGATTTTAATAATTTTATATCGAACATAAAATTATTAAAAGAAAATAATATAGGTATACACTATGTGTCTGCGTGTGTTGGAATGGCATCTATTTACAATATGACTAGAGTTTTGCCCCTGGCAGACGAACTTGGTATAATTACAAATTTTAGATTTTTGCAAGGGCCTGGATTTTTAGACATGCGTATTTTACCAAAGTCTGCAAAATTAGAAATCATTGAAACATTGGAAAAGATGCCTGGGCCAGCACACCACCGTAGATGGTATAATGCTGAGATTAAAATATTAAAAGAATATTTAGAATCCAGCGACTCCACAAAGGTTAAAAAGTTTGTTCGAGTTATGAATAAACTAGATGAACTAAGAAATACTAATTGGAAACAGATCATTCCTGATGTCCACGATTTATTAAAACGTCACTGTGAGATAGAATGAAATCTTTAATTAACATACTTTACACGCCATTAGATTGTCCTCCGCAACCTGCTGTTAACTTAACAGAGTTTAAATCTTGGATTACTGTATACTGGGAAAAGATTGCTGAGAGAAGAGAACACTTAAAAAATATAGGTAAAGTAGGAGAAGATAAAGTTCCTAATTTTCCGTGGAAGCTAACATCTGCATATACCAGTAAAGACGGATGGGCAGGAGATTTTGACAAACAGTTTCCTGAACTATCGAAATATTTCTTTGAGGCGTTTGACCTAGTCCCGTCAGACGTATTAAGTATATTGCTATTACCCGTTAAGGATGATCACGAGGGACAGGGATTTTGGCATCAGGATCATGACGAATACGCATTAAGAATGTATATTGATTTTGGAGACCCTGGAGGTAAGTTACTGGTAAAGAAAACTAAATTGCCATATGATAAACAACCGGCTATCTCCCCTAGATACTATCCTAAAGGGCAAGCACCGAACATTGAAGATTACTTAGAGGAAGCAGTGCTTGATTGTCAGATTGCTGATCCTAGGCAATGTTTCTTTTTAAACAACGTTAGATCCGCACACGCAACATGGACCAGCAAACTAGGTGTATCTAGAATTGCGGTAATTGTTTACCATAACGGCAGTGAACAAGTATTGTCTAAGATAGAAAAACTTGTATTACGGTCTGCTGAAAAATACAAAGACTGTGTGTTAACCTGGGACTAACTATGTATTTTAAAGAACTACGCTTACCTAGTAATCCGCTTGTTAATTTTCAAGAATTACTAGATCAAAAAAAAGAATATACATACAGCAACATTGACATCGATCGATATGTTAACAAAGAACTGCTAGACATTCTTAACAGCATAGGATTACGTCCTAGATTTTTTGCATGGTTTGGATTTACACATCAGCAACAGGGTGTATCTACTATTCATAGTGATATAAGTTATGTTAATAATGTTTGGCAATCAGTTCCTGTTGGCATTAACTGGGAGGTCACTCCAGGAGACATGACATTCTACTGGTGGGACACACACGGCGATAAAGCAATATGGCCGGATCAATCTAAACCGAAGAGAGACATCTTTGGAGTCCACCAAGGCAGTGTTATGAATCGAGACAGCAGCAACTATACCTGTTTGGATAGTTTTAAACCTAAGACCGGAGTTCCATTCCTTGCAAGAACAGATGTTCCACATCAGGTTATATATAATACCGATGTTGACACTAGAGTAGCTATAAGTCTAAGATTTGATAATAACGATCTCCCTACATGGGAATCTGCTGTTAAAAAGTTTGAGCCCTTATACCTATGAGAATATCTAGAGAAAACGGAATATTTTATACAGAATATGTAAAGCCGAACCGCCATGTGGGAACATGGAAAGAAGAGCTTGAGAGAGCTATTAAATTAAGATGCACTACGCCAGTCATGCTAAGTCTTAGTTCAGGACTTGACAGCCAACTGTTGTTGATAAATTTGATTAAACTTAATATCCCGTTCCGAGCAGTTTATTTAGATCTAGTTGGTCACAATCAAGAACAGCTATCTCGAGTTAAGGAACTTGAAAGTCGTTGGGGGTTTAAAACTGATATTGTGTCAGTCGATCCTGACAGCATTAAAGATAAAATTCTTGACGAGGCAACAGAAAGAGCTCTGCCACCTAATCATTTAATACACCGAGAGTTTTTATCATTACTGGACAAAGACAAAGACTTTCTAATAGGATTAGAAGGTCCTGATCTAATATTTGAAAAATCTACTAACAAGTCATATGTGCTAGAAGCCAACAACAGTTTTGAAAATACTAGGCTACGCATATTGCATGAAATCAACAGAAGTGGAAAAATCATTAATATAGATAAAGACCCCACCGATGATGACGGTATGCTGGCCAGTATATTAACTGACGAGGTCTATGCAGGGTTTGTGACTAGTATGCAGTATGCCTTTCATAACAATCTTCAAAACGAAAATGGAGAAAAGTTGGATACTATATGGTATTGGAATTATTACCTAAAGCCCATAATGATGGGCAAGCACTGGGGTAATGATTTAGTTTACTATCCAAAATTGTCCGGAATTGAAACTATCGGCTGGCTTAAAGATTGTCCTATAATGCACGATTATTCCAAGGACAAAACTTATGCAGACTATACAAGGTTAGTTAGTTTTTTACGTAATGGTAAGGATGCTACGGTTCGTGTCTACAGTAGTTTATAACGGCTCGATCGCTGATTTAACTTTAACGCCATCTTTGTATTCTTCTATCAAGAATATACCGTTGGCTATATTGTATGCTATTGCTGCTGCTCTCTCAGCAACAACTACAGGATCTTGACAAAATGCTTCAAAAGCTTCTTTAGAATCCCACACTGACCCGATGACCATAAACAGTCCGGTGTCATCTTGTTCTAATTTTCTAAAATCAGAAACTTTATATGTATCTATGTAGTTTGTTGTTACATAATCTAAAAAGTTAAGATCGCTAATTGCCCATGGCGTGTTAACATCTTCTCTTCTATACACTTTGTTATACAAATATGCCATTTTTAAATCCTCTATCTAGTATTTATCACTCAATACAATATACTTTACTAATCAGCGATGTTACGCCATTTAGAATATCGCCGTTCTTCCACCATTTAGATCCTACAACTTGTCCTAGTTTTTTCAGCCCATCTGTGTATATTTGTGTGTGTTCTGCATGTGTATCTTTTAAAAACCAATCATCTCTAGGGCTCCACATCATTAAAAACTCATGCTTACCACTGCTGTATGTGTCAGTATCCCAGTCAGGATAGATTAGCCTATGTAGTCCATGATTTGTCAAATACCAATTTATTCCGTTGACCGTATTGTGTCCTAATACATTTTCATTTGTAGTAAGCCATTTTGAATTCATATCTTCAGGTGGAATATTTTTTAAATATCTAGCAACGATATGGGTTTGTTTACACAGCAAGTCACAGGCGTCAGGACTCCAATAAAAGAATTCATCATTCTCCCAAGGACGATCTAATCTTTGTGTTTCTGGATTTACACAGTTATCTAAGATGTCTACAAATCTAATAGAAAATTTCCCATTGACAGCATGTTTGCGGATCCTAGGCTTGTCCATGCCCCAGACAAAGCATACTGACTTACCTTGAGCAAATAGATCCTGATAGTCATTTTCTAATTCTCTAATGTATCGAGTTCTTGACAACTGGTTAGGACTAAAGATTGCGTTGGCTTTATATAAAAAATCAAATCTGTTATCGTCTTTTTTGTAAACATCGGGCTGTAGTTCTGCCAAATCTACTAGCCTAATTTTTGTAGTGGGGCTATTTTCTAATATTTTTTCTGCGGTGGGTATTGCTGAACGTTTGACTTCACTGTTTAAGTAAGTGTCCCACGAGCCATCACCACCGTGATTGTGAAATGTTGCTAACTCGTCTACATGTAGGCCTGCATCAACAAACGCACGAAGCATAGTATAACTGTCAGCACCACCTGACCACCATAAGACTACGTAGTCATATCGCTCTCTAATTTGTCTAGCTCGTGCTTGATACAACTGTCGTATATCTTGCCATGGCTCTTTGGTCCAATCATATGCAGAAAATTCTAATTCGTTAAAGTTCCATTTTACAGGTATTCCTGTTTTGTTACTTAACTCAATAGCTTCTACTTTAGAGTAAGTTTTAAAAGTTCCAACTTCATAAAACCCAAACTTGTCTTTAGATAGGTAATGCTTAAACATTTGATAACTCTTTGATAAATTCTGATACTGTTCGAGTTGAATAAGCTCTAAAAGGAAGACCGTTGTATTTCTTAGATAGGAATTCTTCAAACTCTGCGGCTAGCTGATCAATTTTTTCGAATCCTGTTTTTTTCGTTCTGTCAATCATATCCGGATATACTTCTCTATAGCCTAGTATCTTAGTTGAATTTACTCCTAGCTTTCCTTCATACTGATCTGAAATTAGATTACCGAACCATTTTAATTCCATGTTAGATAAGACTAATTCAGGAGTCCATTTAAACCATTCAGCAATGCCAGGTATATTTTTCTCTAGCAGATATTTAGTCCATCCAATTTCATGCTCGTAGTCTCGATAGATCCATGTTCCTAATTTTGAATAGTCACTGTCAGTTCTATACACTGATAAATTACCATCACCTATTATTGGTAACCCGTCAACTAGTTCCATAAACTTACAATAGGGCAATGCCCTGGGCCCATCAATTTGTGATGCTTCTGAAACTTGTTCTGCATCATTTTCGTAAAACTTTTTAAGATTAAAATCAATAACCTTGTAGTCTACATTTAACATACTGCATATAGTGACAGCATAACTTACATCGTATAAGTTATAGTCATTTTCATAACGCATGATAAACACTTGCGGGTTGGCACCAATTTCTAAATACGCACGTAGCACTACTTCACTGTCCATGCCGCCACTGAACAACACACTAGGACGTAATCCTGGAAAATGATCCAGTGTGCTTTTTGCAGTTCGAATTAGCTCTTCTTTAAAACTTTTTGGTTGTAGTGCAGACTTGCCGTAGGTGGTTTTAAATTTTTCATTGGATGATCGGCGCCCAAACTCTATTCCGTTGTCGTAAGTCCAAGCATGCCAATTATTTTCGCTAGTGTGTATCATATAAGATATTTAAGAAAATGCCGATTAGATACAAGGAAATCCAGGTTGAGTTTTTATTTCAATAAGTTGTTGCATCGGGTTTCTTAATCAGTTTGATGATCAGTCCTGAGATATCAAATTCCCACCATTGTTTTTTAAATGTGTAATCTTTAGGGAATCTATGATGATTGTTGTGCCATGCTTCGCCCCAACTAGGTATTGCCCACAGCCAGTTGTTTGATGATTGATCATTTAAATTGTAACTGCGATAGCCTCCGAACCAACTTGGTTTGTGTCCCACATAGTTAACAACATTGCTCATTATGCCTGTGACAAATGCCGGAGCCCAATGAAAGAACACCATTAGATAAAATCCACCAATGGCAAATAATACAATGCTGTAGACAGCGTTGATAGCAAAATAATATCGATGTAAGAACTGTTGGAACCGGTCAGTTACTAGGCCTCGCATACGCCATTTGGTATCGTTGTTAACTTCGTTAACATAATCAAGTTTAAAGATACTAATACCTTTGTATAACGGGCTGTGCGGATCATCTGGTTTATCACTCTTCAAATGATGATTGATGTGTATTGCAACCCATGCCAACGGACTACCGGTGCCCGCAAAACATCCAAGTATTGAGAATACTTTTGTCAGTAGTGGATTTGTTTGATAACTGTTGTGTGTTAGGCAACGATGATATGTAATCACTATTCCTAAACAACCATACAAAAAATAACCTAATAAAATTAGCAATACTGCATTAAGTGATACTCCATACATAACAACAGCCGAAATAGTTCCTAGCAATGATAGGATCATAAAAGTTTGTGCGCCTCGGGTGCTTGATGATAGATAATTTGTCATAGTTTATTGTTTAATATCTGTATTTATTACTGCTGTATTCCTAAACTGTTCTTTCAACACTCTTTTTTTAATTACTATGTTATCGGGCTTTAGTTGATTGCCCATTAATTTCCAATAAAGGTCGTGCTCAGGTCTAGTATTAGCAGACACAGTATCTAGTGTCGTTAGGTCATATCTTCCTACGGGCATAAAACTGTTTCGTTGCCATTGTCTTTCGTAGACGTTCATTACACGTTCTGAGATAGAGTAATAAAATTCATAATACCCTTTGCTTTCTGCAAATTCAAACGCCGCTTTTAACAATTCGCCAGTGTCTGCATCTTTAAAATTAAAATAATTTTTAAATCGTGTAGTGTATAGAGAGGCGATTGCCCAGAACTTGCCTCGTGAATTATTTTCAAAAAATCCCAAACATAAAAAACAGATAAGTGTGTTTTCTTCAAAGTAACCTAAAGCATAGCGATTTTCTAAGTTATCAAAATATTGATAGTGTGTGTCGACAAAATCTTCTTTATTAACAGGAGTAGTGCCGCTGGTTCTGGGTTTTACTCCAACCATGTCTACACAGGCTTGAAAGTCATGCGTGGTTAAGATCTTTATCATTTTTCTTTATCAGTTTAATGACCTGGGCAATGATATCAATTTCCCACCACTTTTCTTGCATACTAAAATTCTTAGCATTGCTGTGATGATTGTTATGCCAACCTTCACCCCAGAATAAAATTCCATATATCCACAAGTTTTTACTCTCATCTCGGTGATTGTGATTTTTATAACCAGCAAGGTGTCCCACGTATATAAAACTGTTCAATATTAAATGTGTTAATGCTACAGGTATAATCCACCCAAAGTATAATAGTTCGATGTCTATACACAACAAGAATAAAATCCAGGCAAGTATCAACAAATTATAATACTTGTCCATATTTGTATATTGTCTTTTGAGTAAATCTCTAACTAATTTTAGATTTATGTTTTTATCAAAATTTTTATAAGAAGGGAAAAACATACCTTTCAAATTAAAATTAGTCATATGTGGATCTTTGTCAGTATCTGAAAATGCATGGTGCATTCGATGAATGTAAACCCAACCTATAATTCCGCCACGGCCGGACATAAGAGCAAACCAAGTTGCTATCCATTTTAATATGGGATGTTTAAATTCGAAACTCTTGTGTGTATAATATCGATGCAGTGTCATGCTAACACCTATTCCACTATACAAAAAGTAGCCCAGTAAAATCAGTAAATAGTTCTGAAGAGTAAAATTAAAAAAATATAATCCCCCTAGAGCACATATGGTAGTTGCATATTGGATTATTGATACTGATTTTGGGCTTGAAGAAAACATATACTATATTTACCAACATGAGTTTTTATAAAAAAATTAATCTAGACGATTACCATCTAGCACCATTTAACAACGATATAGCAGAACAGTTTTTTAAATTTTGTAAAGAAGCATCTTTACACGATGATCCCGCCGCGGTCAACATGTGGTCGGATGATTGGCAGAATCAACCACACACATTGCCGTATATACTAATCAACAGTGATAGGTATTCTAAACCAAATGGCGAATTTTTTCTACTATTTCATTGTTCAGAAATAATAGGATGTGGTGGAATTTATTTTAGTGAATTTGATCCTAGATTTGCATTAGCTGGATGTCGAACATGGATGCATCGAGATTACAGAAATCGATCGTTACCCAGAGAATTTTTGTTGCCAGCTCAGAAACAATGGGCGCAAGAGCGTGACGCCAGTGCCGTCGGGATAACATTTAACGAGTATAATAAAAATTTAATCAATACATGGAAACGCACAAGACTAGGTGAACAACGATTGCCTAGACAACCTCATCATCTATTTTATAATAATTTTAATGAAGTTGATTTTCCTGTTACAATACAGTATACTACGCAATGGATAATTTATGAAACACTCAATCAAGACTTTGTGTTTGACTGGAACAGTATAAAGTGACTCCTATATCAGTGCCTTTGATTTTTCCTAAAGTTGTTCCTAGTAACTGGGATACATGGAATTCAATATGGGAACAGAATAAAATTTTTATTCCTAAAACACAATCTACACCCAATCCTGGTCAAGTCATGTGGGAAGGATTTGATATCTTTGTCAAGGACGGTGTAGATGCTACTGACCTTACAAAGTATAGTTGTAAAAATGTAAACTGCCCCGAGCTGTTTCCATCTTTGTTTGATAATTTAGATAGTTTGCCAATTGATGTGCAAGTAGTAAGAGTTTTAAATAGTTTAAGTAAAGTTCCACCTCATCGAGATTTTCTTGTAGAAACTAATTATAATGCTGTTAGAAGTTTCCTGTGTGATAATAATTCAAAACAAACTTGGTGGTATGAAACCGATCAAACTAAAAGTTATTTAAGTTTACCTGAAGAGACTAATACTTGGTGGTATAATGATCTAAGAGTAAAACATGCCACAGACTTTTATCCGGGGCATAGCAAACAATTAATAATGTATAGAGGCACGCTCAAAGAAGATTTAATGTCATCTGTCCTACACGATAGTATGCAAAAATATTCAGATTACATTATCTTCGCTTGAATTGACAAACTCTTCAAACTTTGTAAGATGTCTATTAGGTTCCCATCTCAACGTAGCTACTATACGTGCAGTTAGCCTATAATTAACTGCACGGTGCAATTTATCTGTGCGGATAAGGTGCGGCGACATTAGTTCCAGACTTGCTACTCTTTTTAATAAAAGACAGTCTCTCGGAGTTAACGATGCGCCATAACCTTTGGATACATCTCCTTCTTTGACTACTAGGTTACTTTCGGGAGTTTCATAAAACTCAAATTGAGTTCCTTGACAATTTAAAATGGGGATATTGATGCCGACCCTGGATGTAGAATCATAGTCAAGGTGCAACAATCCGCTATTATTTGCAGCCGTTGCAAATATTTTAACAGTGCCAGATTTATGTAGAGGTATTTTTGAAATAGATTCTGCCCATTTTATTAAGCTAGGAAATTTTATAATAGACTCTTCATAATTAAAAACTTGACTTTCCATAGTGACTCCAGTTGGACTTTCTATTAATAGTTCGTTAACAACTATGTCTAATTCTGGGATGTCTATTGATTTAAAATACTCCATGTGAATATTTATATTCATAAATAGATGCTATGCAAGTTATTTTGTTTACAGACGTTGCTGATACTATCGGGTATGGCAAATATGCTGGCACTTACAAAGTAGCCACAGAAGTTCGTGAGGCTGGTCATACTTGCCAAGTTGTTGATCTATTCAGCAAGTATACATATCAAGAACTTGAAAATATTCTAAACAAGTTTGTCACAAGTGAAACTGTCCTTATAGGATTTAGTTGCACATTGATGGAAAAGCGAGTTGGGTTGTATGGCAGTAAAGATTCTACTGTGTATAACTTTGGACGTCCGGACAGTGAAGTTGAGAGTTTGATGAATTTTGCTAAATCAAAAAACTCTAAAATTAAAACAGTAGTAGGTGGCGCACGTATTAATATGAACGTAGGATGGCCATTCATCGACTATGCTGTAATTAACAAAGGCGATATTGCCATAGTAAAACTTGTTGAGCATTTACTATACGGCAACAACTTACCTTTGGTTAGAACAAGTCCCTGCAAGGTAATCGATGGCAGCAGCCCCGATTACTTCTATAGTCAAGAACAATTTGCCACAAGCAAGATTATCTATCAACCTCAGGATATTATTCTTCCTGGAGAGTGCTTACCAATTGAAGTAGCTCGTGGCTGCATTTTTAGCTGTGCATACTGTCACTTTGATCTAATTGGCAAGAAGATTGGTGACTGGCAAAAAGCCGAAGACTCTCTACGTGACGAACTGTTACGTAACTACGAGCTTTACGGCACAACTCACTATATGGTATCCGACGAGTTAATCAACGAAAGCCTTCCTAAGATGGAATTAGTGCATAAAGTGTTTACCACGTTGCCATTTAAAATTACCTATACCAGTTACGCACGATTAGATTTAATATCGGCATTTCCACAGATGCGCGATATGATACAAGAAAGCGGTGCTGTTAGTATTGCCTTTGGTATCGAAACTATGAATGATGTTGCAGGCAAGAAGATAGGCAAAGGCCTAGGTAAATCTAGGACAAAAGCCGCACTCGCACATTGTGCAGAAACCTGGAAGAATAAGATTGTTACCAGCAGTCAGTTTATTGTAGGACTGCCTGGAGAAAATGAAGCTAGTATGCAGGAAACAGTAAATTGGCTAGTCAGTGATGAGTGTGATTTAGACATATTTGGATTCTTACCCTTGTTTATCAGGCCTGAAGAAGATGGACGTTCTACCAGCAAGATTGACAGAGACCCTAAAAAGTTTGGTTATGTGCTACATGAAGAAAAGCCGTGGGAAGGCGAGCATATGAACTTCCAACAGGCATGTAAACTAGTGTCTAGTATATACAACGACCCTAGAGTTCAAAAGAAAATAAAATTCTCAGCAGCCACATGGATGGGTAGATTACTAAATTTAGATTATACTATTGAAGATGTGTTTGCAATGATACAGAATCCAAATCTCAATAAGCAAGAAGTTATTGACCTAATAAATGTTCAGTCGGATACTAAGAAAGATCAATACTATAAACTGCTTATGGAAATATAATGTCAGCTTACTATAAAAAAATTGAAATAGATCACTTAGATACAATTAAGATCAAGTGTTTAGAGTATATAAAAACACAAGCAGACATTTATTATAATCCACGAGGATCGTATCTAAATCTTAATTTTCCAGAGTTAGTTGCATATTGTCCCGAGTTGCTTACAGCATTTAATCAATATGATATAGTCTGCACCTACGCCGCGGCATTTGTAACATATCGTAACGCAGACATATTAGTGCATATTGATGACGGGAATGATCAAGCACGTATTAATATTCCTCTAGAGAATTGTAAAAATACATTTACTGGTTTTTACAAAGGAGGTATGCCGTTGTCCTATGTTAATAAAACAACTGGAACAATTGCCACTAGGTTTATAGGACCCGGAATAACCTTAATTGATCAGGTAGAAATTGATCAAGCAACTGTAATCCGTGTCAAAGCACCTCACTCAGTAAAGATGGATGAAGATCATTTCCCTAGGGTAACAATAACTATAGGGTTTGATCGTGACCCAGTTTTTCTCTTAGATGAACTTTAAAAGATCTTTGTAAATCTCATCAACCCATACTGCATTAGTCTGAACACCAGGATGATTAAGATCTCTAGATTTGTCTATTCTTTCAGGCAGGCACTTAAACCTATTAGACATTACAGTAAAATAAGAAGCATAGGATAGTGTGCTTACGTTGGCTGCTTTCCAAACTGCTTCTGTGCTAACCGCAGACATTACACCGTATTCTTCAGCATTGTTGTCCTGCATATAAGTAGTGTAAAAATCTGTCATAGGTTTAGATTTACTTAATGCAACAGTATGTTGCATAGTGCCATTTTGCAATACCCATTGACCTAATGGGATAATGAAATTTGCTTCAGGATTAAAATGTGTATATCGTGTAGGGTCTGCAAATAATAAGATTACAGCAAGTGGTTTTATCTTATTATCTAAAAGTTTTATTGAGTTGTATAGCATTAACTGGTGGCTTGATGCAGGAACTCCTAGATTGATCACTGGCTTGTTTATCTTTTTAGATAGTATTGAACACATGGTGTCCGATTCATTGATACCTATGCCGACTACATTGCCGTCGCCAATTACTACTACTGACTCTGACCAATTTATTTTATCTAAATTTTTAGTCCTATATCCGTATTCATTGAAAGAATAGCTAACTTTCTTAGATGCATATTCCCACTGTGGGCCTTCAACTACTAAGTTTTGATTATATGCCTGTTGTGAATCGACAGAATACCAATCTATAGTAGTGCCACTGTATGAATTAATTTTGGCTAGCATAAGTCAGCCATTGTCGAAATGCGTCAACATGGATTTTATTATAGAATGCGGCATGAGAAATATCATTAGTAGTTACTTCAGTGACCCAATCTTTATTAAAGAAATGCTGACAGCTAGCCATAGATTTTTGTGCAGTTAACCATTCGTCTTTCCAACCAAACAATACCAAAGTTTTTTGATTACGTTGTATATTCCACGAATTATTATAACCACAATCCATTCCGTGTATAACAATACCGTTTACTGGCAATGTCCATGATGACGCAACCTTACCACCTTCGCTATGTCCTGAAATGTAGATATTTTTATATCCTTTAGACTGTAGATCTTTTACTAATACTTCTGCTTCTTTTCTTCGAATGTTTATTCTGTTTGGATTTAATATTTCGCGAACGTTACCGTCTTTGCCTCCGGGGCAACTAGTAGTAACTCCGGGTCTCTTAAAAAAGTTTATAAGAATGACAACCCCACCAACTGAAAGATACTCGTCTTTTACTTTGAAGTCACCTGGATAAATTCCACCGCATCCGTGAAAATGAACAAAAATCTTTGTATCCGGACTAATTTCTTTTAAAAATTTGTTGTAATCATTAGTGGGCCATTTTTCATAATAAAATAGACTACGTTCAACTACACTTTCATTGAGTGAATGATCATATACTTGGCTACTGTGAGAATACAACGGCATTAATGATAATGCAATAACTAACAAATTTCTTAATTTAGAAAAACTCATATATTATCCGTTTCCTTTAACATTTCCAATACTTCATCAAAACTAAATTTTGCAGATTGCAACACAATCGCAACTCTATATATAGATAAATCTTCTTGAGGTATTACAGCATGGGGTTTAGAAACATTTAGTAAATATGCTTCATTGGGTTCTGCAATAAAATTATCAGTTGGATCTAAGTTTTCAGTTTTAAATATAAATCCTGTTGTTTGATTTTCTAGCTGAGATTTTTCAACAACTTGATCTTTGAATTCGTAAAATTGAGTTTGACAATTTTCAGTATTGATATAGATATTAATTGTAGATAATACTTTGCTGTCAGTGTGTGGTGGAATTTTATGGGTAACTTCCATAATCCCAATCATAAAATATTTTTTAAATCTATCAGGGATAAGATTAAAAATGTCGTCTTTATTATCTAGTTCTATATTAGAATAACTTATACCTTTAAAAGTATTATCGTCTATCCTTGTTCCGTAAGAAACTATCAATGATTTTATAGTATAATCATTGATATAAAATTTATTTTTTAGTTTAACAAAGTTCATTTAAAAACAACGGCCCACAATTATTTACATTGTAGGGCCGTTGCCACTCTTAAAACCAACTGAACCGCCTTCTGCTTCAATGTTTTTAATAACATCTTCAAACAAGATGGGTGCAAAATTAGGAGTTTGTTCTACGCAGACACAATGATAACGAACATCGTTTTCATCGCTGTATAACACTTCTCCAGTTCTAGCATCAACGCCACGGGCTTTCTTTACACGATTTGCGTGTAAGTGTCCGTGAATGTTAACACCAAACCGTCCAAGACTTTCTGCGTGAACGGGAATATGACTTAAAATCATTCCATTCATCACATGGTAGGCACGTAACTCACGGAAGTATTCACGATACTCATCATCACGGAAGATGTCGTGATTGCCGCGGATTAAGACCTTGTCGCCGTTTAAACGACTTAATGTCTTTAATGCCTTGCGGTTAATGACAACATCACCTAAGTGATAGACCTTGTCTGTAGGCTTGACACGCTCATTCCAAGCCTTAACCATGGCTTCATCCATTTCCTCAGGACTATCCCATGGACGTAATTTTGTAACTCCATCGTTACGTGTGAAGCGGCATACACCTGTGTGTCCAAAGTGCGTGTCGCTTACTAAGAATACACTTGGCATATTGCCTCCTTTAGTAAGTTTCTTTTACAATATCAAATTCTTCTGCAGGCCATTTGGTTTTGAACTCATCTGACTTAACGTATTCGTTGTATGATTTAGCATCGAAAAACATTTTTTTGAATTCTGTTTTCATTTCGCCTTTTTTAGTTATCGTTAGATAAACTGATTTTGCTTTGCCAGCCATTTAGTATCCTTTTATAGTTCGATTGCTTTTCTAAATAAAATTTCCTGACGTGCAAATGCGTCAAGTTCCCAGGGCTGATCTAGATAGTGCGTCTTCTTTGAGTAACGCTTGCCCATCCAGATCCTAGCTTGATTTGGCAAGAACTTCATAAGTCCTTTAGCCAATTGTCGAACGTGGACCATTTCGTGTGCCAATGTAGTGCCCATATCTAATAGGCTAGCTTTGGTCACACGTTTTGGTTGTTTAATTAACACTAGATAGCAGTCAGCAATTTCAATATTAAGGGTGGCACCTTGCATACCATCTTCAATTTCATCTGTGACTTTGATTAGCACAGCCCGACGACTGCGAGTCAGTCCCAACTGTTCAATCATTGACGGCATAAGGCCGTTGAGAAACTTGCTTATGTTTGGATTGGTTGCTTCAACTAGATATTCCATCTCTGCTCCTTGTTGCTATGTATGTATTATAGCACCTAATCAGCAGTAAGTCAATAGTCTTAACATTCTAAATCAATGTGACGACCCTTGTCCAAATCCAAACGAAGATTTCTACTTACACGTTCTGCAATCATTTGATCAATTCTACGCTCTTCAATTTGTTTGGCGTAATCATCGGTTCGTTGTTTGTCCAATCGAGCTTGATCCAATCGATATTGCTCTAGGTTATATTTTATAATACTTTGTTCAGCTCTTGAGATATCCATATTATTTCCTAGTTAAGTATACCAGATTTCGTCGAATCCTTCTTCCTCTGTGGGCATTTCAAAACTTGCCCGCATACCTTCTATCACTACATCCGGAATTTCTTTACCAGGACGACTAGCTAATCGTTTATTTAACTCAAGTCTTGGTGGAGTTTCAAACACCACTGCAATGTAATAATAGTTTGGCAGCATATTAAACTTTCGTTTACGGCTAGCAATGGTAGTGCTGGTCTGATCCCATATTATATCTTTACCTTGTTCTCTAGCGTCAACTACCTGTGCCGCCATTAGGTTAACAGCTTTTGGCATGTAATCTGTAAAAATTTCCGAGTAAGTTTTACCCAATCTATGAGCTTCTAACTCTACCCAGATGTCAGTAGATACATAGGCACATTCGCTGGCCCATTCTTGTTCTTTGACCCAAGTAGATTTACCACTACCCGGGACACCGATTAATACATATAACTTTGGAATTTTTTCTGTCATAGCTAGATTATACTGTCAAAAAAAACTCAGTCAACTAAATTAACTGAGCATAGTGTTGTATTTTTACAACAAAACATATTGAAACACACTAACTATCTTGGTATGCACTAAAGTTCATAGAACCGCTACGACCCTATCTTTAATGTGCTTCAATATGCTCTGCATCCCCCGGCGGTAATTATAGAGTATCAAGATATGACGCTATCATACCCATCACA
>Ga0209191_1000618_pt1 | contig 26852 bp, 25 predicted proteins | sample S_130626_EF_Meta_FD_187320 | JGI IMG/M metagenome (GOLD analysis project Ga0209191, IMG submission 187320) | Freshwater microbial communities from Lake Simoncouche, Canada to study carbon cycling - S_130626_EF_MetaG (SPAdes) (version 2) | ecosystem: Environmental > Aquatic > Freshwater > Lake ...
AGATCTAATCCGACCATCTAGTAATGGCTCAAGCCACATTTTCTTTTGTTCATCTGTTGCAAACATGTCTAGTAGCTCCATGTTGCCGGTGTCAGGTGCGGCGCAGTTGATTGCCTCAGGTGCGATCTCAGGTGACCACCCAGTGATCTCTGCCAGCGTTGCATACTCTGTAACAGTTAATCCATGATGTGGGTCATGACTATGAGGCAAGAATAGATTCCATAATCCTTGCGCTCTGGCTTTAACCTTTAACTCTTCAACAACAGCTGGCAACCCATGAGGCTTGCCAGCAGCTTTTAACTCTGCCCGCTGGTGCTCATAAACAGCCTCTGCCGGAAACACCTCTGCCTCCATAAAGGCTTGTAGTTTGGCTGCATATTCGCTTGTCTTAGCGCTCAGGGTGAAGTCCATGCCATAACCTTACGCACAGTTGCCCAATTTGAGGAGAGAGAAAATGAGTGTTCTTGACCGCTTTCGTTTAGATGGAAAGGTCGCAGTGGTCACTGGGGCATCTTCTGGTTTGGGCGTTGCCTTTGCGAAAGCACTAGCTGAAGCAGGAGCAGATGTTGTCTTGGGAGCACGCCGCGTTGATCGCCTTGCTGACACCGGAGCACTAGTAACTGCAGCTGGTAGAAAGTTTGCATCCTTGCAAACAGATGTCACACAACCAGAACAGTGCGATGCTCTCATTGCCCATGCCATCAAAGAGTTTGGTCGGGTCGACATCCTTGTTAACAACGCAGGAGTAGGAACCGCAGTGCCTGCAACTCATGAAACACCAGAACAATTTAGATCCGTCCTAGATGTCAATCTCTTTGGTGCCTACTGGATGTCACAAGCATTTGCTAAAGCCAACAAAAATGGCGGAGCAATCGTTAACATCTCAAGCATCCTTGGCATCAAGCCACAAGGATTACCTCAAGCAGCCTATGCATCCAGTAAAGCGGGACTCATTGGTTTAACTAGAGACCTAGCTGCCCAATGGACAGGACGTAAGAACATCAGAGTTAACGCGCTCGCACCAGGTTTCTTTCCATCTGAGATGAGTGATGAACTACCAAAAGATATGGTCAACATGATCAAGATGTTTGCACCAGCTGGACGCCTCGGAGATCCTGAAGAGTTAGCAGCAACGCTGATCTGGTTAGTCAGTGATGCTTCTAGTTATGTCACAGGAATTACCGTGCCAGTTGATGGTGGATTGGTGATGCCGTAAGTATTTAAGTAAGACAAAAGCCCCGCGGAAATTATTCTGCGGGGCTTTTGCTATGTAACTCATTTTATGAGCACACTGACTATGTGTTCGAACTATAACTGCTTTTTGTAATAACTCTGAGTAAACTTGCCCCATGAGGTTCACACAAAGACTCAAGAAACTCTTTTCTAGAGGCTCACGCAATGACTTTCATGAAGAACGCCTAGATCCCCTTGATAATCAATATCGCCGGATGCAATTTGAGAATAAAGCAGCCGGGGGATTAAACGGTCAAATGATGCGCAGGGTAGCGAACTTTACAAACCCTAAGCTGTTAGATGAAGAGGACTAATTTCCTTCTTTGAGGTTGGTGTAAACCGTCTTGGCATTAATAGGTATGGCATGACGTTCACTCAACGATATAAATATTCTTGACACTCAATAAATCCAACTTTAAGATCTGAATATGAGTACAGCTCAAATAGTAGGAATCAGAATGTCCTGCGTTATCTTAGGTTGGGTTGTCGGCGTCATGTTGTTTGGACCTGATGCAGTTTGGTTGTGGGGCATTAAGAGTTACCTATGGTGCGGATCTGCCGGTGGATGCATTGGCATTTTGCTCACTACTCAGAAATAGGAGCGGTTACATCTCCCAGAGATCCGGACCAACTACTCTTTGTTTATTCTTTAACAAAAATCAGGTGGATTCCAACCACGTTAGAGACACAAATACTTTGACTATGAAGTTCCCATCCCGCTGCAACATACTTGTCTAAAACAGGCTGAACCACACTCTTAACATGCTCGTTTGTAATGCCGCCCATCATTCCACTATTCGACCAGACCATCTCGCTCTTTAATTGCATTTCTAACCTCCGATTAGTTGAGTAGGTTTGAATCTTGTTTTAAACACTCAGAATTGTAAGACCATGTGGGATCTTGAAGTCAAGTGATTTAATCATTGCTCTTGATTTCCTACCGCTCGCCTTTCGAGCAATCGGAGCTTCTCTCGAAGGTGCTTGATTTCTTCTTCGGTAACTTCTCCATCGGCTGTAATGTCGTCAACTTCGTGAACTATCTCATCAAGTTGCTTTAACTTTTCCGCCCGCTCTCGGTTCTCACTTCTAGCCTCATCCATAGCATTCAAAACAATGCCAATCAAAACATTTAATACCGTAAATACAATGATGAAAATATAGGATAAATAGAACGGTAGCGCCCATGGACTAACTAAAACAGCTTCTTCCAAGTACACGGGGAAGTTTTCTAAAGTTAACAAAATAAACAAAGTGGTCAGCGCTATAGAGATGTTTCCCCAGTGAATTGGCAGCTTTTCACCGAACATGTATACGCCGGCCATCCCATAAATGAACAATGCCAAGAAAATTAACACGCCCATACTTAACAAGGGTGGTATCGATCTGATGATAGACACTGTTAAGACTCTGACTTCAGGGAGAAACCTAAATATTCTAATTAGACGTAGAAGTCGCAGTAATCGAAGAATTACTATTTGCCCTGCGAAAATTGGCGAGAGTGCTACGATCAAAAAGTCAAAGATGTTCCAACTTCTGCGAAAAAACTCCCAGGGCTTTGTGCCATACGATAACAATCTTAGAACTAATTCACCTGTGTAAACGTATAGTGCGTATCTATCGAGTGTTTCAAAAGTGTCTTGGACGCCAGGTGAAATGTCTGGCATTGTAAGTAGGCCGAGCGAAATAGCATTTAGTAATATGACAAATGCAATGGTGATTTCAAACGGTGTGCTGTAAACAATTTTTGAAAGCCAAAAAATTCTATGATCCGGAATTTCAAGTATTTCCCCATATGCTTTGACTTTGCGCATCATCTCTCCATGATCAGTCATTGAGCTAATTGTGGATAATTGTCTACGAAATCTGTTGACTGTCAAGAGACTGAGTGTTCATACTGTTGGACTAAATGGGTTCTCTGCTCGATCAAGGAGGTAAGGCAATGGGTGCGTGTGTTACATGTGGCGGTAAGGCTGGATTCTTAGCAACGGAATGTGGGTCCTGTCAGAGCAAGCGAATTGAGACCCAATCCAAAGAGGCAAATGCACAAAAAGCGGCTAGAGAATCTGAACGCCAAGCGCACATATCAGAAGAGCACAGTCGCATTATTGGCGATGTAAAAAAGGGATTTCGGTGCTACTTACATAAAACTGAATACATAAACGTAGATTCTGAATTAACTGGCGGTTCATTCGACTTCGGCGAATATGACGATTCGAACGTTCGACTATCTGGTCTAGAAGGATGGAAAGTTGTTGGGCTGATTCCTAGAACTTTTGGAACTCTTCTACAAAACACCTCAGGAGTGAGCTCTGTTTGGGCAGGCGGTGTAGGAGGAATTGTTTCAGGCGCGTACGTACTTATGGAGTTAGAACTTACCCCATCAAATGTTGACACTCTAAGTTCGGAAATTGAAGAGTATCTCCAAGAAACAGTGCGATAACTCTATTTATTCTGCCTACCTGCAGTAAAGATAACACTTCCTAGTGCCATGGCAATCCAATGTGAATAGTTGAAAATCGCATCGGGCAGGTAAATGCCAAACCAGTCGTAGTACACATCTACTTCTTGCGTGCCCATGAAGTAGTCTAGCCCACCCCACATAAACAGCAATACTCCGAATCCTTGCATTCTCTCCTCCTTGTTAGAAGCTGGTTAGTTTTAAGGTAGCTATTCGCAGGGATCTACCCCCAAATATTTCTGGAGCATATTCCAGGGGTTCTTAAAAAGGAATAGAGGACTATTTTCAAACACAAGTATGACCATCCAGACGGACTGATTTTTATTACACATGATGGCACTCGGTGTGTTGCAGATAAGCAGGGCGCATGGTTCTACCATTGAAGAACCACTACTAAGGAGGCCCTTATGGGTAATGCAATTTCCGCGTGTTTCAGCAAGTACGCAACTTTTAGCGGAAGAGCTAGTCGAAGTGAATACTGGTTCTTCTACCTCTTTTACGTAATCGTTTACATCGCAGGAATGATTGTTGAAGGTGCAGTCGGAATAACAGGTATTAGTTACATATTTATACTTCCGATTTTGCTTCCGACGATATCTGCAGCTGTTCGCCGAATGCACGATACTGGGCGTTCAGGGTGGTTCATACTTGTGCCATTCTACAATTTAGTCCTGGCTTGTACTCCTAGCAATCCTGGATCAAATAAGTACGGAGATCTCTAAAAATAGAGTAGCCAAACACCGACCTTACAAAATTGTAGGTCGGTGTTTGGCTGGTTCTAAATAGAATTAAATAAATGCAAGGCTAAACGCAAGAAGTAATCCAATAATTAACAAAAGCGATAACGCAGAAGCAACGTATCCGACGACTATTCCTGCGATCGCGAATCCGGTGTGCGAAGTATTGCCTGCGCTTTTGAGTTTTCCTAAGGCAATGTGGCCGATAATTGCTCCTATGAAGGAAAGCAGTCCAGCGGTCATGAAAATACATGAGATAGAAACGGCCAAAGAGGAAATAGCGAGGTCCTTCGCTCTTCCTTCGAGATCTTCGTTTAATTCAATTGCCATCTTATAAATATAGGGGCAAAGGCAGTAAAATGTAATCTAGTCGCATTAGTGTTGCAGAGCGAGAGGGAGGCTATCGTCATGGGTTTGTTTGGTCCAAAGAAGTTAAAAGAAGAGGATTACTACTTCGCATTTGAGGTATTTTTTAACAGCAAGCCTCAAGAAGATTACTCGCCAGACTCATTCACATTCCCCCATGCATATAAGAACTTTGTTCATTTAATGGCTCGGGATTGGTTTGGCGACAATCCTGTCCCAATACGTGAGGCCCTAAAGAATTCTAAATTACTAAGCGCCGAAGATGCGTATGTGCCTAATGATGAAGATGAGGTGGACTTTCTGGGTGAGCCATCCGTGGATCGAAGTCTCATAAAATCCTATTCCCGTTTCGATGGATGCGAACGAATTAGTTGGAGTTCCTGTGAGATCGCAATGCGATGGCAAAAGACGCTAGAAGGCAAGGGTGTTAATTTCCATGAAATGAAATCTCCACAAAATCTAGAGCTGGACATCATTATGGGGACGTGGATTCTCTTTGATGGGAAATCCGTATTGCCAATCATTGGTGAGGCATGGAAAGACACCAAGACAGGAAAAGAGTTTATCTATTGGTTCGTTGACGCATTGGTTAGGACTCGTAACACCACAGTTCCGCCTTTAGAGTATCCGTCACATCAATTTTTTTATCCAGAAATGTTCCAACGACTTGGCTATCTAAGTGAGACTGTATTTCCATCTTCAATGGTCCGAATTAGAGATCGCATCATGGAGTTCGGCGTAACGGACGACAAGAACACACCCAAAATAGCGCTAAACGTTCAAACCGACTACTACGTCATGGGAATTACCCAAGGTGAAAAAGAGCTTGACGTTCGGTATGACTGGGCACCAGAAGTTACTCGCTATGGGTATGTGATTGATGAATTAGTCCCTTTTGATACTGTTGATGAAATAGTAATTAAGTTGGTTAATGCCTTGCCTAGAGTTACTTCGATATTGTTGGACGGATTTGCAAACTGGTCCTTCAAGGAAAATATAAGTTTTCAAAGTGAGCTAATCACAGATTTAGATCTCAAGGATTTTAAAGATAAAGACATGTTCTGCATAGGCCTCAACGTCCCTGGACCTGCCTATGGTGCTTTGGCGTGGAAGAGCGTTATGTCCTATGCGCTCCTTGATGAGCTACAACGTAATGAGAAGCTCATGGAAAATTATGACAACGTCATGTTCCATCGTGGGGGCTTGTTTAGAATTGCAAACCAAGGTGTGGGACCTGCAACAGTGCATGCTTTAAACACCTTGTATTTCAAGATTCTTTCCCAAGATGATGTAACAACCATTGACCAATCATCGCGAGAAAATATTGAAGAAATTCTCACATACTTCACCCGCTATCCATTTGATCGCCAAGATGCCAATGCGTTTTCTAATCTTGCATTGTTGCAAACTGCTTGGGGTAAGCTTAAAGAAGCACTTGTTTCTGTCGACAAAGGGATCGCACTGTTTAGCTCAGAACTCCAACAAAAGCATGTAACGGAGATGTCTGGGGGAGGGCAGTTCTACCCGATTATTATTAAGTGGGAGTTGTATTTAACTAAGGCCCGCGTCTTGGTTCTGCTCAATAATCCCGATAAAGCAAAAGAGCCGCTAGTTTCCCTAATTCGTGAAGCTAGAGCAATGAAATTTAGCGGACAGGAACTTGCAGATGCAGAGGGGCTTCTGAGCTCTCTTTGAACTAAATCTGCGATTGAGTAGATCTCATAGAGAATAGGTCAGGAGTGGCCAATCTCTAGACCCGAGGTTACTTTCAGGGTCATCACTTTCCGGGAAATTGGACTATTTCATGAGCTAGACACACTTTTTGCCTCAGAAGTCATCTTCATTTTTCTAGGGTTTTTCGATTAGATTGGTTTATAGTTTCCCTCACGAGTGAAAGGTTAACCAAATGTCTGACGAGCGAATTGATTCCGTTCCCCCAAAAAAGAAGATGGGTTTAGGAAAGAAAATTGGAATTGGCTTCCTTGCCTTCATTTTACTGTCAGCCATCATTGGACTAGCGGGTGGTGAGAGTAGTTCGAACCTTTCATCTGGAGAAACCAATCAAACAACTACCGAACCAACATCTAAACCAACAGTTGATGCAGCACCCTGGTACCCAGCAGATTACACAGAGGTTCAAGATGGTATTGCCTTCAAATGGTTTACTCGATCACAAAATAATGCTTCAGATGCCTGTACCGGCGATTCTTGCTGGGGAGCTTACTTAATTGCACGAGATGGTTGCTCAAGTAGTTTGTATGCCGAAATCACCATTTCCGATGGGCAGGATGTTCAAATCGGATACACCAATGATTCGGTTGGCTCGGTAGCACCGGGCACTAAGGTCAGATTAATGTTCAACTCTTACGAAGATTCGGCACAAACAGCGCGGTTAGCAAAAATTAGTTGCTACTGAAGGATTTTTTCTTTCGGCCCTTTGTCGATTTGAAGTAATTTTCTTCATTACTCTTAATTGAATAGGTCACCCAGCCAACTTGTAGATTCCTGATCGCTTTCTGTGGAAAGTGATTCGCTCATAGCCCCAAGTTGGGATCGAAGGAAACTTGTTCCTATTGCTACGCCGGCAGCAGTTGCTGAGATGTTCTTGATCCGCTGTTGAACTTCTTCATTCTTCCAACCGGGTTGTCGTGCACGCCATTCTAAGTACTCAATCTCTTCTAATTCTTTTACAAATCTGGCCTTAAACATGGCGAGCTTCTCTGGATCAATTTCTTTGGGTGGAGGTAGAGGGGCATGCTCTGATTCGCGAGATTTAAGAGTTTTGACCGAATGAACCTCCTCAAGCGGCTTTACATTTGGGTGAGGCTTGCTTGGGTCGTGATGAACAAAACTCTCTGATGAGCACTCTGGGCAAACAAAGATGTCCATAGGAATCTCGAAACTGCATTTCCCACAAAACTTGTTGGCCAATTTACGAAACCGTTCTCTTTAATGACAATTGTCTTGGAGGAGCAAAGTATTGCAAGTTTCGGAAAAAATCCACCTTTAATTGCTTATGGCGTGTGCACAAAAATAAGTACAAGTTGTCTTTGACGCATATATATGTAACGCAACGTATTAAGCAATCTTATGGTTTGGACTCACAAGCAATGCCATCTTTATCTCGATCAAGTTTATGAATGTCTCTTCCGATTACTCGGATACGGGACATACCAAGGTTATAGATGTCCGGACAATCAAGGTCATAGGCTGAGATTGGAACGCATTGATCATAATTCGGATCGCATTGTCCAGAGGTAGTTGCAGAAGCACTTGGGCTAGTAGATGGCTTAATCGAAGTGCCACTTGTTACCGATCTTGTGGGGTCCAATTTAGTTCCTGGACATTTTCCCCAAAGTCCAACCTTATTTGCTTTTGCTTTCTCTGCTGCTTTCAATAACTGAGTTGAGTATTTACCCTTTTCTCCATTATAAAAATAAGGAGCAGCAGCTCCCAGTTCAACCATCTTCAGATTCACATTTGTCTTACCTACAAACACATAACGCAAGAGTCTGTTGTACTTATCAATATTGGCAGATGCTGAATCTGACTCAAGACGAATAGTTTTTCCAAAGATTAACTTTGCGAGCGCGGCCGTTGATTCGCTGGCGTAACACTCTGATGACATTGGCTCTGGGGTGTCGATTTGTAACAATCTGACATCTTCTCCGGTATTGATTCGGATAGTGTCACCGTCAGTGATCTTCAGAATCGTTTCAGCCTGTGCCGGAGTCAGGTAAGCGCTCACGGCAACAAGGGCAATCGCGATGGTGACCAGGCGTTTCATGCCTAAAGGCTAGGAGAGGGCCTATCTCATTGCAACCATGGCCGGCAATGGGGCCAACCCAATAAAAATTTAAGGTGACATGCCCCTTAATAGGAGCTGAACAACCTATCGGCTCAGGCTTATGGCAAATGATTTGATCGCTAAAGACCTTGTGTGGGGCCAGCGTGGGATGTTACTTTTCCCGTTCAATCTTAGAATCTGGTGGGAGGGACTAAAGCGTGAGTTCGAGTTCTTTCTCCCTCGATGAAGATTTTTATGGAAGCGACACGGCGCTCAAACATCCACCAAGAATTCTTTTTATAGCTGGATTACTTTCGGTTTTGTTGGGCACGCTTGTTGGCGCTTATGGCATTGTGTCGGCTAACACTGCGTCGAATTCTCAGCAATATTTAGTAGGGACAGTTGGTTATTTACTCACCGCGTTCCTTCCCATCATCGTCCTACAGATCATTCTCATTAAACATACGAGCGCACTTGCGCTTAATCAAGAAGAGCCTTACGACAGCTACGCAGGCGAACAAATGCAAAGCAAGTTCCGAAAAATTGTTCTGATTGGCCTAATTACAGCTGGCCTATCTATTTGGGTTTTCTTCCTTCCTATAGCTGAGCAGTTTGCAGCATGAGCATTTCAAAGAGACTTCTCTCCACCTTTATCGCTGGTTCTCTAATCGCACTCACAACAATCTATGTAATAGTCCCTGCTCACGCTCAAATTGATGTTAGTTATTTGCAAACTTGCTTGAAAGAAGAAGGCTCCTCATTAGATGTTCTTGTCTTGATGGATTCTTCTAGATCACTAAGAGATGCAAAGCCAGATGAGGCAAATGAGCGAGAATTCGATAAGGGTTCCGATCCAGGGCGCTTACGCGGGAAGATTCTAAAGAGCTCTCTTAAGATTTTGCGTACTTTGGCTGAGGAATCAGATCGTTCGTTCAATATCAGCTTAAGAAATTTTGGAAAAAACTCTGATCCTGAAGAGAAAAAGAAGCTCACAGAACGCTGGGTTGAGTGGACGGGGAACACTTCAGATAACGATTTAACGGTATTTGTTGAGAAAGCCGTTTATGACGATAGCCCCGGAACACAATGGACAAATGGTTTGATTTCTGCGCAGGATCAATTCAAGAAGAGAATTGGGCAAGCAAAATTAGCGGGAACAAATAGTTGCTCAATTATGTTTTGGATTACAGATGGAGCTCCAACTGATCCAACGGCACCAATTTGTGCACCGAGTGGAAATGCGTCAATTAACTGGTTTCGCGAGAATAACATTCTGATTCTTGGTGGATTATTAAAGCCCCAAGAAGAATCTGAGGCACAAAAGGCAGCTCAGTTTGGCCCACTCGTACGAGGAGAGACTTGTGGAGAGAATAAGCCGGGCTGGACAAAAGGTGAAGTAATCGAAGCAAAGGACGTAAGCGATTTAGCCTGGGGATTTGTTGGGTTGATTGCTGGAATTAAAAATCTCATTAATCTCAATGGCAATGGATCTAGTTTTAGTGTTGATCCCAGCACCTCTCACATTGAGATTTATACACGCAAAGCCGCAGGTAGTTGGGAGATCAAGAAGCCTGATGGAGCTGTTTTTTGTTCGGCATCAAACCTTGGGTCACAATGTTCGGTTCAGAATGATTCAGAAGTGGGCATCACTACTATTACAGTTTTTCCAGACAAACCGATCGATGCCGCTGGAACATGGACAATTTCGCCAAGCATTAATTCGGATGACTTTCTTGTCTACGGTGGCTTGAGTACAACAACTGAAAAGTCCCGCAAGACCAAACCAAATCTAGTTATTTCTCAATTCTCGCCTGAAGCAGAAGAGGGCAAGAAGGCTACTTTCTTGGCTAGCCTGGTCAACCCAGATGGCTCTGCTTTTTCATTAAAGGGTTTTAAGTCAGTTTCAATTTGCGCAAAGGTTGAGAGTTCACAGGTCGAATCATGTGAGAACGGAAAGAGTTCAGCGAATCTATCGGTTATCCCGAGTACAACCGATAAGAGCGTTTCTTTTGAAGCGGTTCTAGTTTCCGAGAAAGATCCTGCACGTCAATATCGCATCTCTGCAACTGCCAGAATTAGTGTAATTCCAAGTGGTTTCTTCCCTAGCTTGGTATGTGAAAAAGAGCCATGCGTGCTCACCAATTTAGCCAACAAGAATTCAAAAGCCGTTTCCAAATTGATTGTCAAAGCACCAACTTCTGGTTCGCAAGGAGGAACGGTCACTCTTTTGGGGACAACAATTCTTGCTGACAGCATCGAAGATCGTGGAGATGGGCACTTCCAATTTGTAGTTCAAAAGGAAAATGGCGATATTGTTGAATGGAATAATCAAAGCCAAACCCTAAGCCCTGGTGACAAGTTAACTGTGACAGTCTCCACCGACATGGGCGGCACCGGCGAGATTCAAGGCGTTTTGAAGTACAAAGTTTCAGCAAATGGTCAAGAGATCGTTCGCCAACTTGATTTCAAGTTTAATGTGGGAGCGGCAAAGAATTGGCCAGTTCTTATTGGATTGATGCTGTTAGCCTACTTATTGACGGTCGGCTTGCCATATGCATTCTTATTGTGGTCAGCTCGCAGACGTGCAGTTCTTACAGTTGCAGATAATGAATTTGCCTATTTGGAAGAGCCCGTAAGAATTTCAGAAAACGGCAAAGTCACATCAACTGCCAGCAAGGTTGAAAATGCAATTGCTGCTGCTCTAGATCCATCGCACGAAGGATTGAGATTCGAAGCTATAGAAGAAGGCGCGCGCTCAATTTCGATTGGCAATGTTCACATTGAAGTCATTCCGCCAAAATGGAACCCATTTGTCGAGCCAGCCACTCATGTGGTTGTTTCAGGCAGTCACGTCTTAAGCACCTATGGCGGCTCCGAGTTCCTAGAGGACAGAGCATTCTTTGCTAGATCCCTAACTGGAGAAGCGGTTATCTACTTTGCATCGGAAGAAAACCTTTCACCGATTAAGGGCGAAAGCGGTACTTCCCTTGATTCCTCTTCTAGTTCGAATCTATTTGCGCCTTCATCAAACGAAGTTTCCGAAGAAGTATTAGTCAAGAAGACAGGTGAGATTTCTGCGGCAGTTCTATATATCGTCCCTCGTTATGGGAATAGAGCAAAGTCAATCAGTGAAGTGAATATGAAACTAAAGAACACTCTTGATGGTGCCAATTTGGCAGAGCATATTGGCGGACTTCGCCAAATTGCCCTGGAGGCAGAGCTAACGAAGATTGAAGAGTTGAAGAAAGCTAGCCTTGCTAAGGTTGATAAGAAATCAAAGAAAGTTAGCAAAGTTACAGAGAATGCTTCAGAGACAGAAAATCAAGAAAGTCCTGAATCCAGCTCATTTAGCTTCTTCGAGGAACGTGTAGACAGTTCAGAGAAGAGTTTTTTCACCGATGAAAGCGAAGATCAAGATTCCAGTTCAGGGAAAAAGTTATGGGACTAACAACTAAGAAAGAGGGAGAGCCATGCTAAAGCCATTGCTAGTTATCGGATTAGGTGGATCGGGTGGAAAAACCATTCGCGCTATGAAGCAGGCATTGAACCGAAATTTGGACTCTGTCCGTTACACAGGTGGCTTGCCAGCAGCGTGGCAGTTCCTTCAAATTGATACGACCATTGATGGAGTAGATTTTCCAGCTCCCATGTTGCCCGCAGATGAGGTGCACTCCGTTGTTCCAAGCGGTGCCAGCTTTGATGAAGTTTTAGCAAGTATCACGGGCAGAGGAACTCTTGCAGATCAGCAGCGAATGCTGTCAGGTTGGGGAATTCCTTATTCAGCGATCTCAATTAAAGATGGTGCGGGACAGACGCGCGCTATCGGTCGCCAAGTTGCAGTAGCTGATTCGGCAAAAACCCTTCAGGCAATTCAAGGATCAATTGCAAAAATGAGCGCCCCCTCAGCTCTTGCTGAGTTAGCAGAGGTTGCAAGGGCTCTCGGTGCAAAGGCCCCAGACAAGGAACCACAGGCTTTTATTATTTCTTCATTGGCTGGTGGATCTGGTGCTGGAATGTTCATGGATATAGCAGAGCTTCTAAAGCGTGCAACACCTAAGAATTGGGGCCAAGAAGCAATTTCTCTCCTATATACAGCCGAAGTTTTCAAAAGCTTGGGAGAAGCGGGTGCAAACGTTTCGAAGAATTCACTTGGTGCGATGAACGAACTTATTGCAAGTAAATGGGTCGGTATTTCTGAAAGAAGTGACCTGTTGTATTCCAAGTTAGGTCTAGTTGCGGGAAACACAACTGGAAACAAAGGATATGGCTGCAAAGGAAACATCCTTGTTGGAGCCAGTAATAAAACTGGTGTAAATATTGCTAAAGGCGCTGACGGCGCGGGCATGAATGAAGTATTTCTTACTATTGGAGAAGCGCTAGCTGGTGCAGTATCTAATGACAACATTTCTGAATTTTTATTCCAACAGGCGTTTGTGAATATTACCCAAACACGTTCTGCAATTGATGTTTCTGGTTTAGCACCAGGACGACCAGAAAACCCAACAATGGCAGCGGCTGGAATTGGTTTCGGACAGATGAGCTTGGGTGCCGATCGCATTGTTGGTTATGTTGCTGATGCGCTCACGAAAAGCCAAGTTGAGATGTTGCTCTGGCCCGATCTCACCCCAGGTTTAGTTGCGCAGGGAAAATCGAAAGTTGAATTGATCCAAGAAGAAGCAGACAAGATTTGGGCTGGTTTTCTTCTTGAGTCGGGAGTTGATGAGAGAGGGTCTCAAGATCAAATCTTGGATGCTCTCTTTCCAAGTGAGTGGAAATCGCGAATCAAGCAATATGTAAACACAATGATTAAGAACAATATCTCCGACAAGCCCGTTCCTCTGGCAACATTTTCGAGAGCAGTTTCTTCAGATTGGGCAACAGCTGCTGAGACATTCCTAAAAACCGAGAAGAGTGCCACTAGCGCAAATGCCCAAAAGTGGGTTCCATCGGTCCAGGAGTCACTGAAAGAATTGATTGCTAAGGAATTAATGCGTAATGGCTACGAAGTCATTACTAATCTGATAACACGACTCGAGTCTGAGCTCAAGGATCACGTAATTCCGGAGCTACTTCAGCACCATAAAGATGATGCAGAAAAATTTAATGGATTTAATGAGCAAGCATTGGCGAGGGGAATTGCCGACATTGCAGGCGACCTGTCTGGAGTCAGTAAGCAAAACGGTCAGTTCCTTGAGAAGCTGAGTTCCAATTTGAGCAGGGTTCTTGAGGGCCAAATTAACTCTCATGTGAATGCGCTAGCAGCCTCACTTGTTCAAGATATGTTGAGTTTCTTCATTGCACCCTTGAAAGAGCAATTAGCAGATGCAAGATTTAATCTTCAGACTCAACAAAGAGCCACAATTACCCCAAATGGATCCCGAAATTCATACTTGGACTTCCCAACATGGGGATCTGGAGTTGTTCCTGATAGATATAAGCCAAGAACTATCGAGCGTATTCTGATTGAGACTAGCGACTATGAGAGTACTTATGAGTTATACGCATTAAGAGACTCGAGCGGCACTAATCCGTTTAAGAAATCAGTTGGTTCATCGTTATTGGGTAAGAAAATGAATCCACCTCAAGGTGATCCAAATCCTCAAACATTGATCACAGTTCGAAGTCCTTGGATTACTAGCGTTCGAGATGCCCAAGATGAAAGCGGCTCACCTGTTACTAAAGTTGAGTGGAATTTTCAAACAGATATCGAGGAACTTTCTGAGCGTAATCGCCGTTGGCTAAAACACGAAGATAGCGCCTTTGGTAAGTTTACAAACAAGTCGATTCGAGACTTTGTGACAGGCGAAGGGGAGAGCCCCGAAACTCGTGCCGGCCGAGAAGCTAAATTTGTTAAGGAGTATCAATCAATGTTGGGACTTGCTCAACCATTGATTCTACTGAATCCAAATGCGCTTCCTCACATTCTTGCAGCAAGTGATGGTGGAAATGCATCTGGAATTATGCTTAAGTCAAGCAAAATTCCATTTGCCATGAGCTCAGTTGTGGGCCAAGGATGCGTAAGAGTTTTGCAGCAGAATGGCTTTCAACCAAATGACCCAAGTTTTGAACAAGATTGGTTCAGTCCAGGCAGCAATGATATGAATATGTTCGCTGCAGCTACAACTCAAGCATCATTACCAGCGTGGGCTTTTGCATCACTGACTGAACCAATTCTTGAACAAGTTGCACAGTCGAAGAATCACTCTGACACATGGATTCAATTTTGGGAAGGTAGACGCTCACGTCCGCTAATTGAATGCATTCCTTTTGAAACAGAAATGCGTCGCTCAATTATTACCGGCTGGTTTATTGCAACATTCTTTGGAATGCGCAGTATTGAAACTATTGCAGAAGGTAGAACCGCTAAAGTTTGGAATCCAACTTTACAAGTTCCGGGTTGGAGTACTTTCCCAAGCCCACTATTGAATAGCCACCATGAAGACCTAACTCGAGAGACATGGGTTTTGCCTCAGCTATTAGTATCTGCGGGCATCGCATTGGCTGAATTTGGTAAATCTGGTAACCCAGATTTTATTAACGGATACCGCCTACTAAAGTTTTTGGGACGCGAAGTAACGGCATCTCTTGATAATCGAGATCAATGGGATGGAAATGGAGTTGGTGACATGCTCCCTACAGGAGAGCGAACTAAGTCAACTTTTGTTAGAGACTGGGTAAATAGCGGTACAACACCTCCTGGAAACATGGAGCTCTCTAAGAAACTTCAAGACATGGTTCAAGCAAACCCAGAACGAGGTAGTGCTCTAACTAAGTATTTAGAAAATTTTGATGCTGAATACAAGGGAATTTGGGCAAATTTCGCAAACGTAGCGTGGCACATGCTTCCAGAAACATGGGAGCTCAAAGATGATATCGAATTTGCTCTTCGTGACATCGCAAATTACGTCCAGAATCTGCATATCACTACTTCAACGACGACTGATTAAGATCTATGGCTAAAAAGATATGGGAGAGTGAGGCAGTATCGATTATCGTGCTGCCAAGCGGCGAACAGGGACGTGAAATTCTTGACTTAGCTCAAGATTGGTCACGCTCCTGGTTGCTTACTCCAGCATTGTGGATGCTGGCAGATGACATTCCTGAGTTTGACGCGGACAAGAGCATTGAATTACAAGTTCCTCCGCGGCTTACCGCATATCTATTGGGCCGAGATTCTGAACAGAATTCAGTCAAAGAAGAAGTGGATGTGTTTTGGACTCTTGGATCTCAAGCATTTAAGACCATTCGCTTCATTGCCGTAAGAACTGAGCAAGATCCAGTACTAATGGCCAAGACATCTTTAGGCGCAGAGACTGCGGCACAGTTCATCGAAAGATCTGTCCCAGAAGTTCGAGATTTATCAAGGGCTGAACTAACTGGGGCACTTTTTAGCAAGTACAACTTAGTTGTCGCTCCAACAAATGAACGAGGTTTGATTGAAGGAGTGCTAAGTCAGTTTTGGGATGCAAACTTAATCGCTGCTGCTGAGGATAGATCGACACCGCTTTCTACAGACTCCTTTGTGAAAGTTGGTGAAAGGTTCACGGGCTTTGCTTTGGCTCATATTGCCACAACGGCTGGGTTATGGGCTGGACTTCCAATTAGCTCTGCTGAAATAAATAGCGAGAAAGCGCAATTAAGACAAGCACGTTTACAACGTGTATTTGTTAGAGGCGTAACAAGTGATACGTTGTCGGCAGATGTCGCTCACTGGGCACTTCAGAAATTAAATTATTCTGACACTAATTTTGAAATAAGCGCAGTTGAAGGTCAAAATGTGGCAACCATCGCCGCCGAACGTCAAGAACATTTCATGAATGAACTTGTTGAGTACATTATGAAAGGCCCAACACTAGAGGGCGACAATTTTCTATACGCACCTTTTGAAGAATCACCTTTTACTACGGCGAAGGCACCTTGGTACGTTCGATTCCTAGAACGCATTGGTGACATGGGGTCAGGACTTGCCGGGTTGCCTCGATGGGCGGCAGCATCTGCTGAATATCGCATTGACATTGCCATGGATGATGAAGCTGATGAGAAAATTTTGTATAAAGGCGTTCCAGAGCGTCTAGCACCACGGGTAAAGCTTCCTCCAATCGATGTTTTAATGGCCTCTCTTAAGCCTCGACTTCCGATGCCTACTCCTGATTTGTGGAAACACATGCGGGAATCAATTTCTTCGGCCATAGATGCGCCAACAAGTAATCACCCAAGTATTTTGACAGATGCAAAAGACGGCAAGAAATTAGTCTTTGCAACGGTTGATCAAGTCCTTCCTAATCCAGAGGCACTATGGAGCGGTGAGAAGTTTAAGTCTGGTACAGAGGTTGAGCTAAAGACAGTTGGATGGCTAGATGCAGAGTCTGCATATCTAACCAGTACCAATATTCACAAAAGAGTCGATGAGCTTGCGCCAGGAATTGTGGATGCTCGAAGTCAATTATCTGAAACACAAAAATTGGTAAATGAGGCCAAAATCGAATTAGGAGTTGTGATTGAGGATCTTGACTTGATTCAGAAGGAACTAGTTTCCGATGAGGAAGGTGCAAGGAAGTTAAAGAACAATCACACCCATAAATTGCCACGTGCTGTTACAGATACTGCAAAGCGCAAGTCTGAAGGTGGAGTTTCAGGGAAAAAATCAAAGTCAACACATGGCTCAGAGCTCACTGACTTTCTCAATGAAGATGGCACAGCGAAGAAGGTTCGATTCTGGAAACGAATTTTCCGTCGGAAAGGCGGGTCTAAAAAATGAGTTTCTGGAAGAAAATGTTTGGTAAAAACAACCAAGAAGTTGGCGAAGAAAACCTGGCTATCGAAGACCAGATTGACAATGCCCAACTCGACGTGGACGAAACAAGTGATCTAGACCTGGAGACTGAAGAAGAAACCATAGAAGAAGTTGTCGAGTCCTCAACTTCAGAAGAAACGGCTTCGGTTCCATCTGTCGAAGCAGTTGCTGAGTCATCTGGGTTAGATGGTGAAAGTGCGCCAGATGCTCTGCAAGCGGCAGTGCAATCTGCACCAGTGGCCACTGAGAATCCGATCGATCAAACAAAAAATGAATCTTTGGACATGGAAGCCAAAGCAAAGAGTGATGCCGAGGCAGCAGAAGTACAACTACGCAAAGAACTTGAGGATGCAGAAACCGCTGCCTTGAATGCCCAGTTAGATATAGAAAAGCAGGAGTTCTTAGAAGATCTATCAGTACTTGATGGAAGAATACTTCCTCAGCTAAAGGTCCCAGACTGGCGCGAGGAACTTGAATTTGTAAAGGAAAGATATGAGCCTTGCGATTTATCGGATCATATTGTGAAAGTCTCGAAGCGTCGATTAACTGCGCGTCAAATTGATCACGAATTGGCAGAGAGTCGCTTAAGCGCATACGAGCGTTACTTCGAAAGAGCCTCTCGCCGATTTAAAGACAAGATTGATGAAGATGCACTCCTGAATCAAGCCCTCACAGATTTAACAGTTTGGAAAAATGAACAAGGCAAATCTGTCGCGTGGAAACTTGCGGACCGAGTAAATGAAGAGGTCGTTAAGGCTAAGAAGGCCGAGGAAGAAGCAACTTCTTTTGTTGAAAATAACATTGAATTTGTAAATCCAGCAGCCGTGAAGGTATATCGCGAATTTGCCCGTCGCGCGTGGTTAATTCCAATTGTGACTCTATACATCACTTCAGTTGTTGGATTGACCTATAACCGATTTGAATGGATCATGAAGTTTCTACCATTCTTTAATCTAGGTCTATCTAAGACAGTTATTATGATTTCAGGAATAGCTGCAGGATTTTGGATATCAAACCTTTGGAAGTACTCTAAGAATGTAGCCAGAATTCAGAAAAAATTGGTTATTTTTAAAGCCAAGCATGAAGAACAACATCACAAAATTAAGCATGCCGTTAAGCAACATACCCGCCTTGCGCAACAGCAACCTCTTGTTGAGCCAATACTTAGTGTCCTTGCAAGGGCTTATCGAGTACAACTGCAATCCGATGTCAGCACGAGGGCTCAAGTGACCACTAATTTTGATCCAGCTGTGTTGCCGGCATGTGTCACTCTGGCACGAGCAGTTGATACTGACGAAGTAAAGATGGCGAGATTGAGACGCCGTGCGTTGAGCGTACTTATGTCGCCGGGCTGGAGAACAAATGGCTTGGACGAGATTGCTCGCATTCACGCAGATAGCAGAATGCTCGATTCAAATTCATTGTCATTGAAGAGTTTGGATACTGACTCAGTAGTTAGTGCTTCAAATGCACAGAGGTTGCTCACTGATGCGTTTAGCAACACTGCAATTCATCATCGTGTGAGCAAGTCCAGACTTGTGCGAGCCATTAAAGATCTTCACAGTGAGGTTCTTGCTAATTGGGATTCTGATGAACGTCCTCAGGTGGTTTCTATGAGAGATGATGGATTCAATAAGATCGCGTTTCAGTCAAGCTGGTTGGTCGACGAAGATGTTAGTGAAAACTGGATTAAGTTCTTGACAGAAATTTTGGGTGACGAGACTGCTCCATTTGGACACTTCAATATCTTGGATAAGAGATCTGAGCTAAACAACGCAAGTTTGATTAGTTCGGTAGCGGTCGTCCCTCACTACTTTGCCGAACGTGAGTCCAAAGTGAAAATTGAGAAATCAACCTCTAAAGATGTGATGCCGATGGATGTGGTTGTCCGCGTTGATGTCAGCCCTTGGTCTAATCCATCTGCCTTTGCTGTTTTCGCAGACGGAGCATCAATTGCACCAGTCAAGGTAGAAGAGTTTGAAATCGTAGAGCGAGGGGCGACAAGTGACTAAGAACAAGAAGCCAAAAGCCCCTAAGGCACCAAAGCCGACTAAGCCTCCAAAGCGTGGACAGAATTCAAAGTCCATAGAAGTTAAGGTTCGACTGCCAATAACTAAGGTTTCAATGATGTCTTTGCTATTGGCAGGCTTGCTCACACTTATGGGTTATGCGGGCTATTTGGGAGTTAATTCCATCTGGAAATTTACACACCCGCAGTTCAATGTTTCCTTAGATGCTTTAAAGTCTCTTGATTACATCGCTAGAGGCATTTCAGTTCCCCCTATTCCTGGCCCTCTATTTAATGATGCAGACGCCCCAAGCGATATTGCTAAAACCAATTATTTGAAGGCTGTAACTGACTATGAAGTTGAATTTCGAACACAGTATCCACAATCAAAACTCCTAAATATCTCAGATAATGAGTTATTCAACATCGGCACAGCCTTTTGTAGGGCAAAGAAAGAGGCAGTTGCAAAATCGGGAGATTATTCACGAGAGGAAATTGTTGAGACTTTCCAAGCAACATTCGTTCTTCGTTATCCAAGAATTGAAGGACTCGGCATTTATTTAGATGCTGTTGCCCAGAGAGCGTTTGATCAATTGTGTGGAGGAATTTGAAATGAAATTTTTTGAAGCGGTTGCAAAGTGCTACAGAAAGTATTTCACTTTCAAGGGTCGAGCATCGCGATCTGAGTACTGGTGGTGCTTTGTTGCCGCATTCTTATTTGCCTGGCCGTTACTTTTGGCTGAAACAAAAGAAGGAACCTGGTTTACAATTTTAAGCTTTATATACTTCATGTTGACATTGTCTGTCGTGATGCCTCTCTTGTCGGCTTGGACCCGCAGAATGCATGATGTGGGCAAATCTGGATGGTCTTGGCTGTTTATCCTTATTCCAGTTGTAGGTGTGATTTTGGTATTGCGCTGGACAACCAAAGAGGGGTCGCCGGAGGCAAATAAATACGGCGAACCAGATAATCATCCATATGTTCAGGCTAAGCCGACAAGTGAAGTTAAGCCGTAGTGGCCGAATATTGCCCATTGTGCTTTGAAAAAGCAGAGTTCTTGCACGTATGTGGAGAATCTAAAGACACTGATGTCTTCGGGCAAGAATCTTTATCAGAGAAGTACTCACTAACATCAGTTGTGATAGCGGCACCATTTATGGGCGTTTTCTTGGACTTCTTTCTCCCTTTGCCTAGTTCTCTTATCGCTTCAGCCCTGGTGGCTCTTTTAGGTTCGGCCTTTACTGGTTTCTTATGGGTTGCCTTCAAGTATGAGGGCAATAAATCATTTAGATTCTTCATCCGACATCTTAAGAACTTTGTTTACACTCCTAATTTGATTAAAATTTTTGGAACTGACGGCAATACGAAAGCCACATCACCCTGGATTGGGGTTATTGCCTTATCTACTGCAGCTCAGATACTTCTCTTCACTCCAGGTAATTCCTCATTTATTGAATACTCGGTAAGTGACAAGATTAAAAAGGAGTCAGGAATTAAATTGGCAGTGGAGTGTCCTGGGACCCAGATCTATCTGTATCAAGACCCAATTGAGTGCCGAGTAAAAACTGGTGTTTTCGGAATTACAGTTCCAGCTCGGGTAACACCTTCACCGATTGTGGGAACCACTACTGTCAAAGTTTCGCTTCTATAAATGCAAATACTTCGAAATCTGACCTGGTGCCTAACGGGGTTATCCACTTTGATTATTTTTTCTTTGGTGGTACTGCTCAGTGACATACTGGCTGGTCAATTCTGGGAAGTTCCCCGCTCAGCAATTATCTGTGTTTATGTAGGAATAATCTTGGGGTATTTAAATAAATTTAAGATACTACGTTTGGGTGAGACTTTAGTTCACGAAATCGGACACGCTCAGATGGCAGCATTGACCTTTGGACGGGTTTCATTTATTCGAGTTGAGAGAGATACAAGCGGAGTTACTTATCATCGACAAGGTTTCTTTTTTAAGCGATTTTCTTCTGCACTGATCTCTCTGTTTGGTCCGATATCTAGCGCAGTCGTTTTTGTAGTCACCGCTCGCCTTGTTGCATCTGAGCTCACCGCCTACTGGGCAGTCGGATTAGCAATTTTCGTGGCTTTAATTCTCATAACAACTGTTCGTAATTTTTGGGGATGGATGACTGGACTAGCACTTTTCGGACTCTTCTATTTGGTTCTCGAGGCATCTGGATACATCGAACCTCAGTTCTTGAGTCAATCCAACATTGTGACCACAAATAATTTGCTGGTGAGCACGATTCTTAGCGTGACCGCCTTTAATGTTGGCTCAGCATTGCAATACAGCGTTCAATGTAGAGCTCCTAAAAACCCAAACTCTGACGAGTACCGTTTTTCAAGGGCTGTATTCTTGCCTTCTAGGGTAGGGGGACTGCTCATCATCGCCATCCAGATCGTTCTGGTTTGGATTGGACTGAGCTACCTTCTTGGATGGTCAAGTGTTTTCGAGATTGGGAGATTGATCTAAATGGCTCGCAATATTTTTGATGACGATGAAAATTATTGGTCAGAGCCTGAACCTAAATCAATGTGGGATCAAGACGATAACGAAAACCTACAGGAAGAAAATAAATCACTCAAATTTAACTTTAAATTAAACCCAAAGATTGCCGCAGCCTCGGTTGCTGGCATTGTAGGAATTGCCATCCTTGCATCAATTGTTCCTGGATTATTGAGTGGAAATAGCGAGCCAACATCCGAACCAACACCAGTTCAGAGTTCAGCTGCACCTGTTCCAGAGGGTGTAGATCTTTATTCTAAGCCCACAATGTTGCAGTCATTTATTGATAATTCACTTGCTTCGGCAGTAACAATATATTGTGCAAATGGTTCAGGAAGTGGCTGGGCGATTGATCTGACCGATGACTCTTCGACTAGTCGTGATGATTTATACGCGACTGAGATTGTTACAAATAATCATGTAATTGAAGGTTGCGAAACGAGTGGCGTTACATTCACTTTGATGGGAAGTGACGTTTCTTATGAAGCATATGTGTATACCTATGACCCGACAAATGACTTAGCAATCTTAATCACTGATAAATACATTCCAGCATTTGCAACTCTACAACCTGGTTTCGAACCTCGCGTTGGTCAATGGGTGATGGCGGTTGGAAGCCCAGGTGCCGGTTCCACGACTCTTGATGGAAGCATTACGACTGGAACCGTTACAAATCTCAAAGACGGATTCATAATTACAGATACGACCATTAATCCAGGTAACTCTGGGGGACCTTTGCTTAATTCATTTGGTCAAGTAATTGGCGTGGTAACAGCAAAGATTCAAAGCAATCGCGTTGATCGCATTGGCATAGTCCAAGATGTAAAGAGATTGTGTGAACAGTTAAATGGCTGCACTAAAAAACAAATCCTGAAATAGGGTCAATTTCTAGTTTTGAAATATCAACGAATGCATGTCATTACCCTTAGATTTGGGCGTAAATGACCATTCATTTTGATGAAGTGAGTTATTTTGAGGTTGTCACCCTACTTGTGTGGATGAATGCAGGATAAAACATTTTGTTTTAATGCTAGTTAAAGCAATGTGAATGTGAAACGATTATGCGTGAGAAAACCTTGAGAAGAAAAGGATTACTACAGTCATGATTAAGAAAATTATTTACCCAGCAATCCTAATTCTTCTTTTGGCTACAACGGGTTGTTCATCGTCAGATTCAACATCAAGTGCGGTAGAAGATTTTGCAAATATTTTCACGGATTCTGCTGATGTCAGTTTGGTTAAAGATGGAACAATCGAGGCATGTCCTAGCTCCACAGTTGGAGAAATGGCAGATGCCTTTATGTCGAATCCATCTTGGAGTGACTTTGCTTCAACATCTGGTGGAACAGTAGTAGAACTAAATGGAGAAATAACATACGACGGATATCCAGCCACAGCCTTAATACAATTCAATGTTTCTGGCTACACCTTTGAAGCTGCCTATCTTGGAATAAATGGTGTAGGTCAAAATCTTTTGGTGCTTTCTTCATTACTCACGAAGATGTGTGACGCTACATATTAATTTACCAAACAATCGGAATCTAACAAATAGGAGAAATAATGGAAGTAAGCGGAGTTAATGGTCAAATCGTCGTTGACGAGAGTTGGGTCACGATTAAAAGAAAAGGCGCAATGGCGATGATCAGTCAGGGAATTAAGGGTGACAAGCGAATTCCTATTTCAAGCATTATTAGTGTTCAATTTAAGAATGCTAATGCAATGGTGAATGGTTATATTCAGTTTGCAACAGCAGGTGGCGAAGGTGGTGGTGGTATCGGGCAAGCTACTTCAGATGAAAACACTGTTATGTTCAAAAAGAATCAGAGTGCAGACTTCGAAAAACTAAGAGATCATATTGAAGAGTTGATAACTAAGAGAATGAATGGCGGATCAAACTCAGGATCCCTAGATATTGCTGATGAGCTCGGAAAACTCGCAAAGCTCAAAGATCAAGGAATTTTAAGTGATGCGGAGTTTGAAAAGATGAAGGCAAAGTTGCTGGGACTGTAAAGACAGCTCAAGAGTCCTGCCTCTAGCTAAATGACCGGCGCAAGAGAGCTGGTCATTTAGCTAGTTTGCATGGTGCTCGTTATTTCTTAAGTCATGTATTGACTGGTCACGCTAGACGTTTGGCTACTGGAAAACCGCACTGTTATAAAAAGCTGTTTTAAGGAAATAGGGTCTAAAATTATACCCAATAGCCTATTAAGTGTGAACAACCCAAGGAGTCCACATGATTAAAGATTCAAAGGCCAAATTCCGCGCATCTTTAATTGTGTTGTTGACCATATTCTCACTTAGCTCCACCATGGTGCCATCAACAGCAATAGACCTTGGTGCTAAAGCTAAATACATCATCTCTGTCACTCCAACAGCTAAGGCTGCTGTTGAAGCTGCCGTTATAAAGGCAGGCTGGAAGATTGAATCCAAGTACAACTATGTTTTTGATGGATACACAGTTGAGCTGCCAAAGCTTGTTGCTGGCTTACTCGCGAAAATCCCGAACGTTTTAACCGTTGAGGAAGACAAACCTGTTATGGGTTTAGCAATCCAAAACACACAAAGTCCAACTCCTGCCTGGGGAATCGACCGCATTGACCAACGTGGGAAAGTTGGCCTTACCGGATCCGTTAGTGCGTATGGATATCGCAGTGCTGGAGCCGGTGCAACAATTTATATTGGTGATACAGGTATTTATCCTCATGCAGATTTAGCAGGACGTATTTCAACATCGGGATATTCTGCAATTAATGACGAAAACGGAACTGTTGATTGCAATGGCCATGGAACACACGTTGCCGCAACAGCTGCTGGAACAACATTTGGACTTGCAAAGAATGCAAAGGTTGTACCTGTTCGTATATTAAACTGTGCTGGAAGCGGCGCTTACTCAGGGGTTATCGCCGGTCTTGATTGGATACTTAGCCCAGAAAATCCAAACTCAAAGACACAAGCTGTTTTGAATTTAAGTATCGGTGGATCTGCATCCACTGCACTAAATGCTGCGATCTTACGTTTAACAAATGCGGGTATCACAGTAGTTGCCGCTGCCGGTAATGAATCGACAGATGCATGCACCCGTTCTCCAGCTAGTGCACCAAGTGCGATTACTGTTGGTGCTACAACAACTTTAGATGTCCCTGCCTATTATTCAAATCAAGGCAAATGTGTTGATATCTTTGCTCCAGGCTCAAGCATTCTCTCAGCTTGGTTTGGCGCAGCAGATGCGACATACAGTGCAAGTGGTACCTCTATGGCAAGCCCCCATGTGGCAGGTGCTGCAGCTATTTATCTAGGCTTAAATCCAACAGCATCTGTAGCTCAAGTTGCTCAGTATTTAGATGGTGAATCGACTAAGGATGCAATAACAAGTTTGAAAGTTGATACTGTAAACAAGTTGCTTTACGTTTCACCTACCGATGGCGGAGCACCTATCGTTGCACCCGTTGTTGCTCAGAAAACAATTACAAACATCACACATCAAAGCGCTGATGTTCTAATTGATGTTAATCCGGGCTTTGCACCTACAACTCTTTCATTTGAATATGGCACAGATGCCACATTTGCAACTAAATCAACTGCAACAGTTGTTCCTGGTTTAGTTGATGGGGGAGCACCTACAACTGCTTCTGTGAAGCTAGCTGGGTTAACGGCTTCGACTACTTACTCATTTAGAATCATCGGAGTTAATGAGTCAGGTCGCACAGTAAGTGCAACTGGATCATTCACGACTCTTCCACCTCCTGTCACAGCACCGGTTGCACGAGCAGCTGCTGCAACAAACATAACCGCTTATAGCGCAACCCTTAATGGTGTTGTGCAAGCTGGTAATGCAACAGCAACTGTCAGCTTTATGTATGGAACAGATCCAGAGTTCAAGGTCAATACAAGTAACGTTGCAGCATCTTTATTCCAGTTCAGCGGGAATAACTTCAATGATGTTAATTTAAGTGTTTCGTTCCTTGACGGTGGAAAGAAGTATTACTACAAGGTAGTTGCAATTAATTCGAGTGCAACTACCCATTCACCTGTCATGACATTTGATACTCCTGTTGCACCAGGGTTACCTGCAACAGTTACTAACTCTGCAACTCCTTTAAGTCGCACGGTTGCAACAGCTGCCTTTGAAACCACAGTAAATCCAAAGGGTCAGACAACGACCGTTGAATTTGTCTGGGGAACAGAAAAGTCCCTGACTATTGGCGTCAGTAAGTTGATGCTTCCAGCGAGCCCAATTACAGGGGATGCTGATGTAAGGCTTGTTGCTAATCCTAAGAATCTGTTGCCAGGTCGCGGGATTTACTACCAATTCATCGCCAGAAATGCATCTGGCATGACAAAAAGCATAATTTATTACGCGATCATGAGTCCTGAGACTCCTGTCATCGTAAATACATATGCAAATACAAATTTGGCCAATGGCATCACCCTAAATTCGGTGATCAATCCAATGGGAAGTAACACATACCCATTCTTCGTCTATGGAACTGATCCAACCTTAACTACTGGCACAACCATGATTGAGGCCACACCTAAAGCAATTGTTGGACCATCAAATGTCACGGTAAATGCTGTCGTCACTGGATTAACTTCGGATACCCGTTACTACTTCCGTACTCGAATTGTTCCTTACACAGGACCTTCAATCGGCCAAGTTTATTTGGGTCCAATCCAAACTTTTGAAACATTGAGAGTTGCTCCTGTTGTTGTTCCAACACCAACTCCTACTCCAACACCGGTGGCACCAACACCAACTCCAACACCAACTCCTACTCCAACTCCAACACCAACACCAACTCCTACTCCTACTCCAACTCCAACACCAACTCCTACTCCAACTCCTACTCCAACTCCAACACCAACACCAACACCAACACCAACACCAACACCAACACCAACACCAACACCAACACCAACACCAACACCAACACCAACACCAACACCAACACCAAC
>Ga0209191_1000619_pt1 | contig 26840 bp, 26 predicted proteins | sample S_130626_EF_Meta_FD_187320 | JGI IMG/M metagenome (GOLD analysis project Ga0209191, IMG submission 187320) | Freshwater microbial communities from Lake Simoncouche, Canada to study carbon cycling - S_130626_EF_MetaG (SPAdes) (version 2) | ecosystem: Environmental > Aquatic > Freshwater > Lake ...
TAATCATTTAACATTCTTTTAAAAATGGCACTTAAATCACATATTTCACATGCAAAGCAACTATATTCTGATATTGATAAAAATGCAATTACTTCTGTTTATAAACGTGACAAATTAACAGGTAAGGGTAACCACAATCATCATTATGAAGACGACTTCCCGTTTAGCTACAATAAGATGCACTTTACGACATTTGAAGGCTCTCAAAACTGGGTTTTAAATATTATTGATAAAGATAGTGTGGAAGACCAAAAAGTGGCTGTTGATTTTGGACGGTATTTTTTCTTGTTGTCTCTACGCACTCTTAATGCTTTATGGCTTGCACCTGAAAACGAAAGGGCTTATAAAGATCGTGAGGAGTATGTTTTAGCTTTACGTAATGAGTACTTTTTCTTATACTCAGTCATTCACCCTCAAGCTAAAATCAAGAAAGCCTATTTAAACCTCTTTATGATTAATCCATACTTAAAGCGTGGTGGTTTTGGTGGAGCTCTTTTAAAATGGTATGAGCAATACCTACGTGAAACGTTTGGAATAGAATATGTGTATTTAGTTCCATTAAAACGACCAGGTGTTGATGATGCATACACATACTGGAATAAAATGGGCTTTGATTACGTAAAAGACCCAGACTTGATGAAATTACTAACGAAGGAAATTGATGCTCCTGATGCTAGAAAACTATTAACAAATGATATGCTTTACGAACCAACCCCCATGGGTAAACCACCAGGTGATATGGTTGTATTACAAAAAAGAGTGTCTATGGACCCAGAACGAAAGTCAGCAAAATTGTCATGGAGCGATCGCGAACATCCAACGGTTCCTACAGGTGAAAAAGCCAAATACGTGTCAACAAGTATGTGGAAAAAAATCACAGATAACCCATCAGTCTATGTAGAACATGAAAATAAAAAATTTGACGCTTATTTGAAGGCTGTACCGACTGCACCATCTACAAAAATTAGTTTTGATTTTCATTACACCGTTGATGTGACTTCAGAAACACTAATGAAAAAGGTAGATGGACCTATTCCTAAAGGTGATGAATACATAAATTATAGATCTAAATTAGAATGTCTTGCTATTCCAATTCTTGTTTATAAACTTAACACATCGCGTGGTTTTCCAGCTGAATTGACTTCTGATACAGTTCGGTGTGATGAAATATATGGCAATATTGACGGACCTCCTGATATCGATGAAGCAAAGCAGTTGTTTGATAGCTTTGTTGCAAAAAAGAAAGAAGTTCCTGACACCAAACCACCACCCGAACCCGTCCCAGAACCTGTTTTACCTGCAGATTTCTTAGCTAACATACCAAAACCAGCACCACAAAAAGATATGTTAGACATTGAAAATGACGAATTAAAGAATGCCATCCAAGCTCAAGCTCTGGCTTCACGCCCCCGTCTTCGTCCACGTGAATCGTTAAGATCACCTGCAAGAGACCCAACGCCTATTAGACCTCCTCCAGAATTAATTGATTTAACTTTAGACGAAGAAGACAACGAACCTCCTAGACAACGTAGACGAATTGAGACTGAGACAGAAGCCACATCAAATGCAGCCGCTTCTGCAAGAAATAGTTACGGGGGTCCAGCTACAGTGGAAAGTTACCCAGGTCATCCTTACATATCATCTTTATTAGATGCGGTAGGTGGAATTGGGGCTGCTGGTACACCAGAGAGAGCTGCATTAAAATATGCTATCTATCAAATGAGAAAACGTTATGAGCGATTACCTATGACGGCGCGAGGGACGTTTGATGATTATGTCAAAAAAAATGAATTAGAATTAAACTTAATTGTAGAATCACAACTAGCACATAAATCGGCTGCACGAGCCTCACTGCGACCCTAATAAAACACGCCTTTTTTTAGTTGGTGATATTGCCTTTGGGCGTAATATGTAGACACCGTTTTCATGAATGACAGTTAACGGAAAAATTGTACGCACACATACCCAACGTGATCGTAAATTGCGAATTGCGTCGACATCTGCTTTATCTAATCCAGAATATCGACAAAGTAGGTTGTAAAGCTGATTTTGACTAGCACCATGAGCAAACACTACAAAATGATTGGCTTCACCTAAAAATAAACGAGTTCTTTTATAATCTGTTAGGAGGTGACTACACACAACAATAGATGAACTATTATGCCGACCCATCGTTGCAATCATATCAATTACCATTTGAATTTTGTTGTGAATCTCTTTATTACTTCGTTCATAGCCTTCAACGTCGTCAACAATTGTTAAACTGTTCTCGAAATCATGAATTGTTAAGTCATCGTCAAGAAGTGATTCAGGTTTGATACGCTTCATCACACGTGAAACTTGATCAATTGTTGGATCTTCTTCAAGATATGAGATAAAAAAGATAGGATTATCTGGGTGTAAAGCATTGTAACGAATTGCAAAGTTGCGAGCTATATGACTTTTACCACTGCCTGATTTTCCACCTACCATAATGACATCTCGCCCTCCTTCGTGGTGTGTGGGTTCAATTGCAAACTTATAACCGTCTGGAGCTTCTAGTGGCGACTCATCGTCTTGTGACTCATCTAAATATACAAGATCACCGTCATTTCGTCCTTTACCATGTAAAATAGCTATAGGAACACCTCCTCCTTCGCGATCTCTAGAATCTTTAGCAATAGAAAACACGGACATGATGATTTCGGATCACGTATTTACAAATGCTGTTATGTCAGCAAATCAACTAACTAAAGAATCAAAACGAAGCTATTTAAAGCAATTAGAACAAGTCAAACGCAACGTTAAAGGTAAAACGTTTAAATCAACAACACCGAAAATTTACTCTGATACGCTTTATTACATATTGATGCATCCAAAACAGGTTATGTCTATCTATGAAGAGCTCTTAAAGAAAAACACAATCTCACTTAATTCTGCTAAATCAAACATGGTTGCCCTTGCCTCTCTTATTAAAAGAGCTGAAGAGTCTGAAATAGCAACCCCTGATCTTATTGAAAAACAAAAGTACTGGGTCCGAAATGTACGTGTACTAAACGCCCAAACACAAAAAATTATAGAAAAAAACACCTTATCCGAAAGAGAAAAAGAAGCATGGGTTCCATTTTCTGACTGGTTGGCAACTGAAAAGAAAATGCGAATTTCAGAACCAGGTAGCTATGGACATCTTTTAGTTGCATTTCATACCCTTGTAGCCCCAATGCGAGGAGGAGATTTGAGTAAAGTTAAGATTGTTGAATCCGAAGACCCTGATTCTAAAAGCAAACAAAATATCTTAATTTGGAATGGACCTAAAGAACCTGCAAAACTTATCATTCGTAGCCATAAAACGTCAAAAAAATGGCCATTGTTAACAAGGGATTTACCTCAGGAATTAAAGGATGCAATTGATATCTCCTTAAAAAATACACCGAGAGATTATTTATTTGAAATGGATTCAGGAAAGCCGTGGACAAAGGCTTCATATTTAGTTTGGAAAAATCGTGAATTTCAACGTATTTTTGATAAACCAGTCACTACTAATATAGCACGACACGCATACATAAATGCTCAAGATATGATTCCAAGATCAATTGAAGCCAGAAGGCGACAAGCTGAATCAATGGGGCATTCACTGAGAACACAGGATGAATATAAACGCATAGTTTAATTTTTATATTTTTTGTTTAAGGGATCATACTTCCTGACATGCGAGCCATCTTACGTCGTGGTTCCTCACTCATTGCTGGCTTAAATTGTGGCATGCCAAGAGATGTAGTGAGACGAGAGCTTGTATGCATACCTGATGCACCTCCAACCAAACGAACCAACTGGGATGAGGTAACTGAAGAGCTTGTTGATGCAGCCTCAACGTCAGTGGTGTTAAGAATAGTCTTTCTTATGGCTGAGCTTCCACGAACCGACTCAAAAAATCCAGAGTTAACACCCATAATGGTCACAGTTACGTTGTTTGAATTAGGAATTTGTCCCAAGTAGCTAAAGAAACCATTGCTGTTGTCAAGAGTTACTGATACCTGAACGCTGTAGTTTCCTAGTGTTCCAGGTGCCAAACCAGATGACAATGGAATATCCTGTCCCATTCGAAGAACAATCGGTGATCCAGTAAGCTGGACATTAGCTGAACTGGCAGTGTAGGTATCAAACTTAGATCCTTCAATTGAAGACGACTTAGGTACTGCAGTTGGAAACCTATTTCTAGCGAAACCTCTAAATTGATTAAAGTCCATATCAAGGCCACCAGCGACAGAGCACGCATACAAATCTTCCTGGGAATAATTAGAACAAAGGTTAGCATAGTTGTCAAATGTGACGCCAATGTTAGTGATAGGAATGTATGTATCGCCTTGTGTTTGACCCCTAAAAGCTGGCTTCACAAAGACAACCAACAGATCTGGAATTGATGAAAGAGTGACTGTATTTGATTGAACTTGAGCTGTACCTCCAGTTGTGAAAGTAACCGAACCAGTACTAGTGTAACGGGGAAATTCAACATAAGGAACGCTAGAGACAAGAGGTAAAGTGATTTCAGGTGGTGGTGTAAGGAATGTACACAATAGTCGCGGTGGTGTAACCCAAGGACCTGTCTGATTTCCTGCGTTGTTTGCAGGGGGTTGAAGACGCATGGCACCAAACAATGCGTTGATACCAGACTGGCGTGTCATGTAACCGTAAGAACCGTTTGCATTATTCAGCTTATCCATGTACAATCGACCTCTTGGTCTGCTCTGTTGAACACTTGATCCTGTGTCATATCCAACAACTGCACCAGGCGCGGAAAGAGTCATGTTGACAGTCATGTTTGTAATTCCGTACAAACCAACTTCCGTCATTTGCTTTGAATCCTGCCAAAGGAATGGACTTAGACACAATGGTTCAGTAGTAGTAAATCTAAACATAACAGGAACTGGTTTAGTGCAATCTGTTGGTTGAATGACCCATGTAGTTTGAGCTGGGTCGGTTAGAGACGGTGATGGAATAAGTTCACCAACTAGATTAGAGTTGTAAGGGATAAACACTGGTCTAAAATTGAGAACTGGTACAGTAACAACCTGACCAGCACTATTTGTATACCTGTAAGCATCAAACTGTTGAAACGGTAAACCAGTTTGAGGATGGACAAATTGAATAGGGTATGATCCATTAGGAATATCACTATCCTTTGCTTCATCGTAAGATCTAATTGCTCCATTTCCTGAGCGAACATCATCAGCCGTCCATGAATAAACGTCATATTTGCTAGGGCAAGTTCTCTGCATTAGAGAATCGCGTGTTTGTGATAGTAGAAGTTGTTCATGGAGAACATCACCAGACACACTCACAGAGCAATCGTTGATTGTTGCTGTCATCGATGTGGCTAACGATTGAACTGGAAACATACCCAATGACAAATCAGAAGGTAGACCGATACTTTGATACCAGTTTCGGTAAGGTGTATCAACCACTACAGTATCAGAAACCAAAGCTATACCTGAAACAACCCAACTTGTTCCAGTATCACTAAAAATTAACATTGATGCGTCTCCAGTTTGGCCGTTATTATAAACAGGAATAGTCCACTTAATTTTGATTTGTAACTCTCCTACATCCTGGATAGTACTATTATTTGTAAGACTGAAAAGTGCGTTTCCTGATCCAGTAAAATTGATATTGACAACTCCAACATCACCAGTCTGAGAAATCGATTGACTGGAAGTTTGATATGTATCTGAAGTTGCTATGGCAGAAGTTCCAGTAACTGACCAAATCTCAAAACGGAACTGATTTGGTGTTGTTTGTTCACTTTGAGCACTAGCAAGATAAGAAATTTGCGCAAGGAAAGAATACGAAACTGTAAACTGACCAGATATTGATTTTCCAGTGAAGGGTGCAAAAATATTGTTAAATTTTAGCAAATCAGTAGAAAATAGAGGAGGACTTTCAAGAGGTCCACCTGCCTGACTAGTTAAAGTGATGGAAATTGGAAATGCTTTGATAGATTCAGGTGCTGTTGTTACAGGTGTTGGGGTGATATTAGTTGAATTTGTTGAAGTAAATTCTCCCAACCCAGACCATGAATTTGCTGGTAAAACACACGCAGTATTACCTTCACCTATGAAACTCGATCCATCAGGTGGGAACGTTGCCACGATAGGAGTATCTTGAGCAATGTACTGATTAGCTTCACTCCTTGGTGGGTCAATGTATCGTCCAGCTGGTACATCAGTTGTAGCTTCATATCGCGAAACCTGTTGGGCGGGAACTGCTTCGGCGTAACAATAAGCAGATGCATTCAACTCAATTTTTCTATCGGTAAATACATTTAATGATGGAACTAAAACCTGGAATGATAGCTGATTCGCATTTGCTGCGTTTGCTTGAAACTGTGATGTACTCACTGAAAGAGCACCTTTCTGTACTGCGTATTTTGGTGGGTCCTGGATGATACGCGCATCGTATACTGCAATCTTCTCGATTTCAGCCATTGTATTATGATATAGGTCTAAATACAAATTTTATGTTCACGCTTCCGTAATTACTTAAAATTAATGGAACAAGTTCTTGTGTAATTCTATGTCTATAGTAGAGTGAATATTCCAATTGTTTAAAAAGCCTTGTATCTAACAACGACACATATTTTAGATTATCAGCCTCGTATTTGATTACTGAACGAGAATTTTGAGGTGAAAACATTGGTGTAAAGATTTCAGTGATAATTTTTTCAGTTAATGCCACTGTATCCGATCTACTAGAAAATGAAGAAGAATTTGAATCTGTTAAATAGTAGAGTGGCGATGCAAGCTCGTCTACAACAGGGATATTTTCACTTAGGACAACAATACTTTGTACGGGTGACATACACGAAGACAAAGACTCCGACGACTGATAAATATTATAAAAACCTGTACCCACGCGTGGATCTAACAAACTACTATTATCCCAAACCCAATACTCTATTCGCGGCAAAATTTCACCAGTGCGGATTTCCGATGACGTGTTCTCATACGATATGCAATATGACGGGAAGTTGTCAAGTAGAAACTTAAAGGATGAATTAGATTCAAATGTAAGCCATTCATCAGCGTTTTGTACTCCTTGATTACCCCATGAACGTCGTTTATAATTGTATAAAGAAATCGTGGATTGAGGTAATTGAGATTGAGTTACATTTATGGTTCCAAATCCCGTTCCGTCAAATTTTACGTAGGATAGTAAGGTTAAATTATCATAATAAAATTCAGGAGCAGCGGTTTTAAAGATAGGAGTTGATATTGCACTAGTAGAATACAGAGATGAATCAAAATTTGAATTCCATCCCAATAAAACAGATCCATATTGTCGTTGATTCCAACCGTTAACAACCTTCGCTGATATTTGATAGGGTGTATATGTCATACACAACGAATAAGGAATTACAGAGATAGGATCAACGTCGACGGTTTGATACGGAACATACCCCAAAAAAATCCAAAACGGATTCGACGTAGGAGTTTTTGGTAAATCTTGAGTTGTTGAATCTTTTGTAGCGGAAAAGATAAACGACGTGTATGAAACACCAGAAACTGCAATCTCACCCAGTTTATAACCTAACGCTCCAATCGTACTTCCAGGATCGCAAACACCCGAAGAAGATGGAAGATTGTTGGTATTATTAACCACTATTGAAGTTGATGTAACAGACATAATCGTGTAAACCGCATCAAGTTGACCTGGACCAAATAACGACGCTATCACCTTTTGTTTTGGTTTAAATGTCACAGTGCTTGCAAAATTAAAAATAACCATTGTATTAATTGGTGGTATCACGTAACTTATAGGGTTCTGTATATTGTAAAGATGATCTTTCGACCATAGAAAAGAAGTTATGGGTCGACTAAAAATATTTACGTAGTTTGTAAACACCGTACTTAACTGTTTGTTAAGACTGAATGATTCCACATTTTCTTCATCACTAAACGTATCATTAATGCAAAGTTGAGAAGCTTTATTAACACAGTCGCTAATAAACTTATTCCATTCATACACGTTGTAGTAATTTGAACTTGACTCTAGACCAAAATCTTGTTTAAATATAGGCGGTGCAGGAGGTGTAGCTGTGTAATCCTGTGTGATCCATTGTAAATAACGATAGGCGGAAAAATCCCATGAAACAGTGTAAGCTCGTGTCCAAGTATGTACAGGAGTAGAAGCTGAAGGAGGGTACGTCGATTTTCCTTGAACCAAAGTATCAGTGGGGGTAAAGCCAATACTTCTCATAAATTGATACCTTGATGACGTTTCTGGTTTAATAACTTCATTCGCAGATGTATCAAAAGTATAATAATTAGGAGCCAATTTCATTGTAAAACTGTATCCAGTTTGATCAAACGGAATAGGACTAGGAATGGTTTTATTAACTGGTGCCAAATAGAAAATAAAAGTACTTCCATTATTATCAATTCTTGCTATCCGATAAATACCATTTAAAGCTGTATTAACTGATTGTCCTGGGGATGGTGGGTTTATTGTTATTTGAACAGGGCAACTTAAATATTGAGCAGTTCCATTACCAAAACCACGGAAAAATCCAGAATCTAACTCAGTTCCAGATGGTAACGGAAAATATTCAAAACTTAAAACAGCATCAGGGTAAACTTGACCCATACCTTGCACAGTTAATGGGCGAAATTCATATTCATTTGTCAAAAATTCTACGTGACCACCATTACTAACAGATTGGTTAATGACGTATCCACCTTGAAACTCTGTGATGATTTGAAGAGATGGTGCATTTATTGGACCCACAGAAGGTTGAGTACCAGTATATGTTATTAAAGCTGTGACACTATCAGCGTTTTTGTACAATACAGTGAACGATACATCCTTTAATCGTGGATCAAGACCGTACTGATCAGGCGCTTCTCTAATAATAAATGTCTGACCAGGGCTAACAATATCTGCATCAGAACCAATACCAATTGTCATATAATGCTGATTGTTGATGTAAGGCGCAAACGAAAAATATCTTGTTTCGGCAAGATAAAATGGATAGTCTAAAACAAGTGATGCATGTGTACCTGTGAGATTTGCAGCACTTTGCGCGTCATATTGCGCAATGTCTAAGACAGTTGCAAAAACCTTAGTAATTTTTTGATTAGGATTTAGTCTATCTACCGTTCCAAACAAACGAACGCGATCATTTGTATTAAAGCCAACATTTGAAGAAAGTTCAAGAATCAACTTTCCAACATTTGCACCACTTGCTACATACGATGATCCTAAAATGGCTTGTTTTACGGATGGTACAACAACAGGTGTTAAGCTTGTAGTTTTAAATAATGATCTTTGATTACTAAAAGGATCATTAATTATGAAGTTCATCCAATGATCAAAAAGAACAGATAAAACTGTATTCGTAACTGAAGTAGGAATCAATTTTAATTTAATTTCAGTGTTGTATGAATCAATTACAGTAAGCGAAGCGTTTGGTTCATTTAAAAAAGTTGACTCTCCATAGTATGTACTTTGTGAATCAGGTTCCTCGGCAGGATCAATTGTCAAGATGTCCAGTGTTGAATTATCGGGTGGTAATCGAATAACACTATTTCGCCATGTTGATGAGAGACCCACTTCATAAATAAGACGATCAATATCAGTTCCAAGTTGAACTTGAGGTTGAAAAATAGGTAGCGTTTTAGTTTGAATATCAATGGATTGCACAGCAAGTTCAGCACGATTGGTTCGACCTACAATAGGAAGAACACGCGTTTGATTAAACGTAGAAGCTATTCCATGCAGAGTTGAATTATCCTCTTTTTGAACGTTTACCATATTGGTGCTAAAGTACACAATATCCTTAGTAGCCATCTGACCTGTCGAAATTTGACCACCCGTGTTTTGACCCCCACTCACGCTGTTATCATATGTTCGTTTCATTTGTGCAGAATTCGGTAAGTCAAAAGTGTGACAAACTCGTCAGGTTTAATCCCACTTCGTTCAATTAATGCAATATAATCTTGAATTGATAAATGATCATGCAAAATACGACTTGCTATATGACGACCACATGTATTCCGTGAATCTTCCTGTAACTTTACATTGTTGTACACTAACTCACCTGGAAATCCCTTTACCAAATTATGGATATTCGGCATAGTCTGGTCTAACGCTTGTTGACGGTCTTTACTCAGCCATTTACGATTACCATCCACCTTAACTCCAAATGAATCAAATACTTCTAACTCATTACCACCCTCTCGTTTTAGCATACACTGCCAGTGTCCAGTGTTTTCGTCTTCTGTTAAAAATAGAATAATCACGTAGGGTTGCTCTTTAAACAACGTATCAAGCGTTTCCTTTTCAAGATCAGGGTAAGTAATGATGCGAACGGGGCCTAAAATGGTGTGTAGATCATCATTTGAAAGCGAGTACATTTCAAGTTTCTTAAGAAAAGGAGACGACATTTCAACACAACCTTATTTTGATTTATATCACATTAAAGTTAAACACTCTTTGGAAAATCCTTTTCTGTACTAATTGAAAAGTGTTTTGAAGGAAATAGGAAAAGGTACTCACTATCCCGAAGAGCTGGTAGTTTTAACTTCCAACCATCCATTTTATGTAAGTCTTGATATTTTGCTAAACCCGCAGCCAACTCTTTATCTATAACACCCACTGTCTTGTAGGATGGAGCTTCACCTTTAAGAACCCCTTCTAAATTCGAAATTTTTTCATCAAACAAAAAGAGAAGCTTTTCATCTGGTAGTAGCATTAATGCATCACGAAATTTTATAGCACCACTACTACTGCGTAAATTAAACAACTTTAAAGGATTTAAAGCCTTCATCCACACCTTTACTGGGCTGTGATCAGTCATAGCATCAAACGGATACGCCCAAATGTATTGACCTGCCTTGAATAGCTCAGAAAAATCTTTAAAACCAAGCTTTGAGCCATGTTTAAAGACTGTACCCTTCTCAATATCAATAATATCAGGACCCAAATCTTCCGGAACATTAGAAGAAATGCGTTTACTTCTTACGATCGGTACAACCTCTTCTTGTTCACCGCGTTTACGTTTACCTGTTCCATACAAGTGAGGAAACACAGTCGATGTTGCTTCTGCAGGTAAAAACTCCCCACCCATATCCGACTTTAGCTTTGCAATTGCGCGGTTAATCGAACTAGGTACAGCAACGTTTAACTGTAATGGCTTTTCAACCGTTACATACTTATTGTCAACCATAACGCTTTGAGGAATAGGCATTTTAGCTAAATAGTACAGCATCATTAAAGACCATGACATACACAATGGGTCTACCTTTTGAAGTTCAATAGCATTAATGCGCTGTACCTGAACCTTTTCACCAAGACGATTGGACTCGTCAAACACGTCATCAAAGTAGTATTCAAACGCTTTAGCAACCTCATCTGAATGAAACTTGTAGGTTTCAAGAATGTAAAAGTACGGCGGCCGATTTCCATAAAATGGGTGGTTGATGATCTCGGGAACAAGAAGATAAGCGTTTCCATGAGAGTCTACTGACCCATCACCAGTATACATAGAAATCGTGCCTAAGATAGCTCTGCCTTGCTTAAGAATGTCAATCATGCCTTCCTTATCAACAAAAAAATCAAACACTTCGTACACAGCCTTCATACGGTCTCCGTCTACGGGTTCACCAACCACTTGAAAGTCAGTGCCTCTCGCTCGTTGTTGAGCTTCATCCATCATAGGTCTTGGAGCTAGAGCGTACTCACTCGTTTCTCCAATTTTTGATTGAAGCCAAATACGTTGGCCAAAGTCGTGAAAAGATGGATCTGCCATTGAGTCAAGTTGTTTGCACATACGAGGTTGTTGATACCTAAGCTTTAATCTTGAAATGTCGCCATAATTTGATTTTGCTATTTGTTCAATTGAAGAGCTTAAACGGTCCATGAAAAAAAATCGAAGTGAAGTCGATGTCGAAAAATCGAAGTGTTATATAAAAGAGAATATAGACCAACGAATATATATATCCGTTGATAAATGTATATTTGTTAAATCGATCAATCTCTTTATAAGACACTTCGATTTTTTGAGGTGGGGTTCACTTCGATTTTTTTCACAAAAATTTGTAAAGACACAATAAGCACTAGTAAGTAAGCTTTTAACAAATGTAGACACTACGCTATTAGTTTAAAACAGAATATGTCATAAATTGTGTTTTCGGTTTCAAAGACATGCATCCGTTCCCATATAGCTTTGCCTTCTCTAACACTTAAAGGGAGAATAGGTACAGCTATTGGGTAGCCCTCTATAGCTGATGGGCTATGCTTGTGATCGTAACGAATGTCTTCTTCAAGGTCCTTGCAGGCTAACTCGAGTGTGGTGTAGAGACCGTGGTGTCTAAGAAAAGACCCTCTTTCTATCCATTCAGCCTTGTCGTAAATATACAGCTTAAAAAAGTAGGTCATTTTTATACGTGTACACACTCAAATTTATAGTAATATACTATCAGCACACAATGGAAAATAAAACTACCGTCAGCTTACCACAAACCGAAAAAGAATGGTTGGATGCAATTGAATTTAAGCAACCCCAGGAACACGATACTGTTGGTTTAGTTAATATGAAATTAGGATACGGATCCTCTTTTCAGTTAATTGGTGAAGGAGATGAGCCTGTCATGGCCCGTCCAATCCTCACGCCGTTTGAATGTCTTACTGTTGAAGACTTCATGTCTAACAAAGGACGCGGACAGCTTTCACTTCCTGTCACGTTGAACCAAAAGTTATGGAAAAGCTTGAACGCATTAGACCGTGTCTTTGACCAGTTTATGTTGAACAACTCCAAGAAGCTTTTTTCTAAGCAAGACGCTGAGTTTCTTAAGAAGGACCCGTCAAGCATTTTGCTTAAGCACCCCAAGCCCCTCGCCCGCTACACAGCTGACAACTCTCCCGACTTCAGCAGCATTGTGCGTTTCCGTGTGACCGGCCGAAGCCAGGAAGTTACATCCATTGTCTGTTCTAATGGACGAGTGGACAAGGTCACCTTTGGTGAAATGACTGGCGTCCTACCACCCAACGCAACTCGCTTTGCCATGCTCAACGGTAAAGTGTTGAACGGGCGACAGTGCATCTCTACCACCATTCGCCGTGACAAGGATTTTGGCAAAGGGCAACCTAAGACTCGTGTCATTGGACCTGGAGACTTTAAGGGTGGAATGATCCACTCTGCGCGCTTCAATATCTCTCACTGGTCTCTAGTGAATGGCAGCGCATCGATTATCCTACGCATGACTGACGTTGTCTTTGAGAACATAACGAAAGCAGTGGAAGTTCCTAAAGGATTTATCATTCAAAACGAAGAAGATTTAGAGGATGAAGATGAAACTACAGCTGAACCTGAAGACAAGAAGCTTTCAAAGCGTTCCTTAGACGACGCGTTCAGTCCTGAGTCCAAGCGACTCTCCGTTGATGTTTAGGTTTCTACGTCCGAAGTTTGTGTAACCGTTGTACGATCATCTTCCTCATACTCTGTGTCCTGATCATCTTGGTTCTCTTGGTTGTTTTGACGATGTTGAACTTGATGTAACGGTTGATTAACTGCTGCTTCAACTTCTTCTGTGTTGAAGTGACATCCTCGGCTGTAAGTGTGTCCATTAGTTTTTCGAGTAATACAGGAGTGGCATGTTAGGGAGGCTTGAGCTTGTTCTTGTAGCTGTTTCATTCGCTGAGCCATTAACTCAGCTGGAGAAGGGACGTAGACGGGTGGTGGGGCTTGTTGTAGTGGCATAGCGAACGGATGGAAAGCGGGTGGAGGTGGGGCTTCAACGGTAATTAACTGCAAACGATCCTCTGTCCATGTTCCAGGAATAGGTGCTTCGTTGCTAAAGAATACAATGTGTGGGGTATTAAATCGCTTAAACTTGCTTTGAAACTTGGGTGAAAACAATCCACCGTTCTTCATCCTTTCAGCACACGTAAACGCCTCTGTGTAACTAATAAGGGGAGTTGCTCTAGGAATATCAAAAATGACAATCCGTTGGCCAGTGTAACCGTAGGCAATATCAACCTCTCGACCTTGAAGTTCAACAGCATCCATCTCACATTGTAAATATTTAGCCAATCGTGACTTTCCCGAGTGTCCAGCCTTATCATAAACCCAGTAGATGTGACGAGGATGGGGTGGCTTCTGTAATGCTTCTATCATAACTTGTTGAAATGGATTAGGCTTAAACGCTTGATCCTTTGGCAGTTCCTCGATAATGTCGGCCAACCGTTGAATACCAGCATGGTAACGTACAAACTGAGCTGAAAATTCCTCTGCAACTCGCTTAACGCCTCGCTGTGGCCCTTCCGACTTTAGGATTTCGCGAATGTCATCAAAGTCGGTCCGGTGTCCTTGACCGCGAACGCTGATTTCGCCTTTGTGCCATAGAAGACCGCAATGGAGATCGCCTTTCACCAGCTTAAATGGATCCGTTACGTCGCGAATGTGCTGGTCTCGCGATTTTACGTCTACTGGAGTAAAGACTGCATCGGGTAGCCATTTTTGAAGAGGAAGATGTCGAAGTTGATTCTTTCCTTCTACGTAGCCGTGAAACTCTATGCGTCTAGGCTCTTCGTCGTTAGCAGGTTGGACGTTTGCAAACTGAGCTTGGCCTCGAGCAAAATTAACGCCAAGCAGTTCTGGGAACTCGGGGGGTCTGTAGTCTCCGAATTGCGTGACTTCATCAAAGTTGTAGGGGTCTAATGGTATGACGAACCGCCAACCGCGAGAAGCCTTCAAGTTTTTTCCCATCACATAAACTGTTTTAAATTATTTTTGTATATACGCTCTTATTATGGATCAACAACCTCGAGGTACACTACTTCAAATGGCTCGAATGATTCAAAAACCTGCACCGATTTCTTCTAGGCCTTTTAAACGTAACGCGTTTGTCGACAGCCCTATGTCATCTGACGAAGAAGACTCTGCTCCTTCTGTAGACACGGCTCCCACTCTACACACTCTTACAAGTGCTGTCTCTGTATTGGCTCAATCTATTGAAAGAGAGGCAGCGTTAAGAGGACGAACCAGTCGGCCTCCAGTAGACGACGAGTACCGGGAACGCCCACGCTACGTTCAACCCCGTCCTCCTGCTGGAATGGACTCGGAGCTCTATCAAACTGTTTATGAGTCTGGCTTTCAAGCTGGACTAGCTCAACGGGAGCCTCCTCCACCCTGCAAGAATTGTATTAATCGTAGAGAGAAGAACCGTCTAGCTGCTCAAGAAGCTCGAAAGCGAGCAAAACTTCAGCAAAACGGAAATTACGAAGAAAACGACGAATAAATTAGTTTAACAATGTCTCATGAAAAGGAATTTATTAGTTATGACGACGATGAAGATTTTTCTTCTATCGAACCGAAAAACGACGAAAAAATCGTAGAAACGGTTGAAAGTTTACGGGTGTGGGTTTCGTCAATCGACGACAATCTTGTAGACTGTGTCCACGAAATCAAGAACCTGAAAGATGCTATCGATCAAAACGAGAAGACTCTACAAACTATTCTGGGTGGTCTAAAGGTCCTTACCTCAGAGGTAAAGACTAAGGATCGCATTAAGCGAATGACGGAGTGTAATCGCGAACTTGGTCTTGCATTATCGGCAAAACTTTACCGATCAGAGGCCAAAAGATTAAAAATCTCGGTGCCTGTGGTCAATACCTTTCATCCAAGTGTACTTCCATTCATTTTTTCGGACTCGGAAGACACAGATGAAGAGGAAGACTCTAAAAACGAGGAAAACAGAAAAACGTAACTTTTTGACAGTTACCCTGTTGACAGTTGGTTGGCGGGCAAATGTGGCAGTTGACAGTTACCCTGTTGGCAGTTGGACCGTTGACAGTTAACATATTGACAGTTAGGTGGTTGACAGTTAGCCTGTTGGCAGTTGACGGTTGGACCGTTGACTGTTGGACCGTTTGGCAGTTGAACTTCCGCGGTAAAAGTAGGTAGAACAATGTACAACACTAATAATCATTTACTTGGGTGAATTGAACACTTTTGGAAGTAGAACATCGTCAAGCATGTCCTTAGAGAAGTGACAGACAAAGTTCTGTTTACAGTCGTCACAGAAGTTGCCACAAATCCAACGAGGACCCTTAGTCTTCTTGGGTGCGCCAGGTGCCTCACGTGGCTCTTCAAGAGGACGCTTGGGTGTCTTGGGGCGTGGTGGGACGTAGTCGCCTTCCTTGAACGTCTCAGACGCGACGCCGATCCAGCCTCCCTCTTCAGTGAAGATTCTGTCGGTCTTGTCGGAGTCGTAGTCTTCGTCTTTCAGCTTCTGTGAAGACTCCACTGTAGGCTCCACTGTAGGCGCCACTTTAGGCTTTTCCTCATCGTCAGAGTCTTCGACGACAAGGGTGCTTCGGCGCATGGGCCCTTTACCACCTGAGCGACGAACGAGTGGAGATGGAGTGGGCTTGATGTCCTTCTTGGCTTCAGTGTTCTTGTTCTTGTGAGCATCAACAAGCTTGGTAATGCCATCGCTGCCAAGCGTGATGAGGTCCAAAGGTCGAGTGCCCTTGGGTAGCACACCTCCAGGGATCAATGGCCAGACTTCAGCCTTGGTTGTGCTGGTCTCGCTGGTCTTCTGGATCTGTTTCTTCACAACGTCAAACAGCTTTGTCTCGTCGTCGGAAAACTCCTCGATGTCGTCAAGCTTCTCCAACTCAGTAGCAGGAGACCAGTTGTGGTACTTGCGCATGAATTCACGATACGTGAGTAGCTTGCGTTGAACGCGTGGAGGTGACTGAAGGGGAACGTCCTCAATGAATTCCTCTTTAGGGCGCGAAGGCATTTGAGAACGATCGATCGAGGGTGCACGCGTCTTGGTGACTGGCCACTGCCTCGGTGCTGGTTCCATCAAATCAGGGTTCGCAGGTTTGTAGCGGTCTACGGAGAGTTTGACCTCGGCGAGACGCTTCTCGTAGCTGTCGATCTCCATCTTCGCGTTTGTTGCTTGAGTGAGCAAATGTGATCGCTTAAATTGCAACTCACGAATTACACCTTCGATCGTCAATTTCTCAGCTAGAGCACGATTGTATTGAACAGACATTGTTGTGGTTTTAATTTCAAGGCTTGAAAAAATTTTTTCGATTTTTTGATTTTTTTGAGGGTTTGAGTTCTTGTGAGTTCCGGGTCGGTTCTGGTCAAAAAATCAAAAAATCGCAAAACTTTTTTTCGCGTCCTGCAAATTTACCCACACCTCTAAATCATTAATTCACGATAGTCTGTGAAGTTTGAGCGTCAATTTCGAAGTTTTAAATGCACTGGATTTTTTACAAGATTAACGAAGAGCAAGACCGCGACAAGAAAGCGTTCGAGATCCAGCGCGACGGCCGCGGTACCTCGTGGGAGATCAACAAACACGAGAAACTACGCTCTAAAGAGCTTGCCCTCATCGGTCAATTCAAGACGGAGATGATGTATTACGAGCCGGTTCAGAATCACATGCTTCTTGGAAAAGAGTACCGCAACCTTCTCTCCGAGCTTCAAGGTCTTTTCAACACATACAAAGACGTCGCTCTCGAAGCGGATCGCGCTCCCATTCACCTCCATGATCGTTTGATGCATAAAAGCGACTCATTCAAGATGTTTCTGAACGAGTTCAAGAATCGCGTGAGTGATTTTTCGTACTGTCCTCATTGCATGCATTCAGAGAAGGTGTGCAGAGACAACAACAAGCGTCAATGCCAGAACATTATCGACCACTTTCGTGAGTTTTCTGAGTACATGTACAGCCTCCACGATGTCGACGCGACCATGATGGACACATGCAAAGGCTGTCAGTACATGAGCATCGATGACAAGCATCACCTTAGCACCGGAGGCTGTCTTGTTGGCAAAGTCGACAAGCCAAAAATCAAGTCACCCCTTGAGCTCATGGTCGAAGCTGACAAAGCTGAGAAAAGAGAGAAGCCCAAGGTGCCTGAAGTCGTTGGAATTAGGAACACTCCAGCGACGACGAACTCTGAAGCCGTCTTTCCCATGCGCCTACCTAAAAAGAAGGCTGATTGGATCTGCGCACATTGTAATCGCGGTCCAGGCAACGGCAAGCATGGCGCTGATCACCGCATCTGTGTCTTTGAAGGTTTTGATTGCGATCCAGTTGCATGGGAGAAGGCTAGCGGTGTAAAGAAAGATGAGTAGACGTTGAACAAAAATGTTTACAACAATTAAACTGTCAACGCTTTAACTGCCAGAACAAAAACGTTTTGACCATAGCTCTATAAGTTCATGTATACTTGTTTGGTTATGAACTTTTACGAAATTCATATCTCTATTTATAATAAATTTATTCATAAGGTCTGAGTTAAAGACATAAACATCGATGTATTTTTTTCCTTCTAGGTAGGCTTTTGCGACGCGATGAAACCCATCTACAATTTTATGTTTTCCAGTAACAATGACTGGGTATGCTAGATCTGCTTTCTGAATTTTTTCAGCGTCATCTTTGTACTTTTTCACAGACATATTATTAACAACGTCCGTAGGTGACCAATCTCCCCAAACCTTCTCTTCCAGTTGCGGAATGAAAACATCAACAGGAAGTGTCACCTTTGGATGCCCAAACAAATTGACGTAAGATATCATCATATCTACGCTGAAAATGTTTTTGTTATTATGATATGTCTTAAAATTCGGCATTTTTTGCAACACAAAAATTAAAACAACTCGTACCTGTCAACTGTCAACCGTCCAACTGTCAACTGTCTAACTGTCAACCGTCCAACTGTCAACCGTCCAACTGTCAAACGTCCAACTGTCAACAGGTTAACTGTCAACAGGGTAACTGCCAACTGTCAACAGGTTAACTGTCAACAGGGTAACTGCCAACTGTCAACAGGTTAACTGCCAACTGTTTACTTGTCCAAAATTTGATCTGTGTCAACTGCCATGTCTCCACTACCTGACATGCATCCACCTGTTAAAGCTGGGCCTGTTTGAAACTTGCTTGGAAGTTCGGCGTTAAAAACGTTGCAGCTACCTCCAGTCATGGAAGATCCAGTCTTTTTCGATCGCTTACTAGGAAGAACACCCTTGTATCCACCTTTTTCCAAATACTGAATAGCAGTCTTTCCCTGTTCGTGACGTTTCTTGCTTACAATTCGGCCGTGTTGGTTGCGAATAAGGTCGTCCTTTGTGAGGCGTCCGGTGGTGTGGGTTGCATTGCCACGATATACTTGAATACGAGAGCCAATGATCTTGCCAGAGCGAGATGGCTTCTTTGACTTCTTTGCTCTTTGAGCCTTGAGAGTCTTGCTTATTTTTCCTCCTGTAATTGATACACCTGTGTCCATTCTAGTCTACTTAAAAGCACACGAAACTACGGTAATCTGACGTGAAAATAATGATCACTAATCGTGAAAGACCGATCGAGGAGGTCGAGAATTCGTTGCTGGAGCTTCTTGGTCGAGACGAGAGTGGACGAAGTCTTCGTAGACGTACGGTAAATGACGCTGTTCTTCCCACTGTAGACACAAAGCTAAAAGATGTACTAGTAGATGATGAATCAGGACGAAAAGAAAGGCTTGTTCAAACATTAGATGGAAACCCTGATAAAGGAACACTTGTAATTGCAGTGCGTGGAACTGATGACGCTACAGATTTGTGGACTGACTTGAATATTTTTACAAACTCAAAAAGCAATGTTTTAAAATCAACACCTATATATAAAGATATAAAAGAAAGGGTTGAGGAAGCACTAAGAACTTTATTTTCACCAACTGTTTCAACTTCAAACCGTTCGTACAAGAAATATTGGGATGTGTTTGCAACAGGGCATTCGTTAGGGGGTGCAATCACGGATCAGTTAATTCTTGACGGCGTAGTCAATGGAGGCCTTTCATTTTCTGCACCCAGAACTGTTAGTTCAAAATTAAGTCAGCCATCCTACGGCATTATAAACGCTCGTGATGGAGTTGTTGGTCGTGCGTTTGGGCAATGGGATCAACCTTACGATCTAGTCGTTCCGGGTGTTTCGTATCTTGAAGCTAACACAATCACACAACACAATATGTCCCCCTTTTTAGATCCTAAAAACACCGCAGTCCGCGTTGACGATTACCCTCGTTACAATAACCAAATTTATAAACCATCGATTTTTGGCAGTGGAAGGGCTCCAGAACTTCATACTCTTTATGACGCTGCAAAAAATGCTTATGATCATGGAGCTGATACGTATAGACAAAATATGGAAGACTTTATTAGCCAAGGTCTTTTGCTTCCTGAATTGACATTATATAGAACTGTACCTTTATCGTTTTCTCCTGTAAAAAGAGCTATTGTTCATTTTTATGTTTATTCAACACCTAAATACAACTATTTAGAAATGCCTATTCGCCCTATCATTGAAACTGCGTTACGAAACGTAGCTCAAGGTCGCGAGTTAGATGATGCAAAACTAGCAATGCTTATGAACAATTTTTAAGCACTCTTAAGTTTTTCTGCAATAAAAACCTTTACTAACGGAAGTGCATACTTCAAAACGTCCCGAATGCATAGATAAACAAGCACTAGTAAAGAATACTTTATGGTCTGAATTGTGCTTGATAAATCTTGTGTTCCGTCTACAGAACCAGTCATATTAGGTAGGCCTAAGTAAGCTTCTTCCATAATGACTTTCCCTTTTAACTTAAACGCGTTTTTTGACGAAGAATATTTAGATTTTGAATATAACGAATTAGAAACATTGGTTGAACAAGAAATAGAAGCATTAGTTGACGAAGAAATCGAAGAAGAAATGGATGAATTAAATTTAATTGAACTTGTTATGCTACCTTACGAAAACCGTTATGGTTCTGTTACACCTCCACATGTAACGACTCCTGATTGCACACCGTTAACTCCTCTTTACGAAGAAGATGAAGATGTTGAATTGGCTACGTTTACGGATGTTTGCTTAAATGTTGTTTTGCGACCTATCCCAACGTATTCTCAGACTGTCCAGATGAATAAGGACGAAGAGTCATCTCCCTCTCAGCATCAGTAGAAGCAAACGCCTTTTTACTAGGTCGTGGATACAGCGAAGTTAATGCATTAGGCCCAAAGATGAGTCGATCGTAACCAGCTTGTCGGTTGCGGTCTAGTTTTAATGAATATACTTTTTGGTTCTGGAGAAGTTCTTTTTGTCGAAGAGTTTCTGTGACTCTACGCTCAGTCAATGAGTTGGCTCCTGACTCTGAGTAGGTACTCTGTAAAGTGACATGACCAGGTGTTAAAGAATAAGGGTAACTCATTTGTTATAATTGATGACGACTGGCTGAAATGGACTCAAATCAATATATCAGTGGAGGAATTGGTGCTTCGATTGTAGTTGCTCTTTTAGTTTTAAAACAAGTTTATAACACAATTAATCATAGACGAATTAGATCAAACTGCTGTGGTACAAAGCTTGAAGCATCAGTTGACATTGATGAAACGACACCAAAGGATGTAGAAAAAGCAGAAAATGCTCTTCATGAATTGCAAGCCGTAGTCCAATCAAATGTTAAAGGTGAACGATGAACGGCGTCAGTGCGTGTGATTTCTTGAGGGTACAAACTTGCAAGTAGCACAGATTCCTCAATAAGTTTTGCGTCCATAGAGGGTTGAAAGCAGAATTTTCCATTAACCCACCAGCATTTCCAACCTTTAGTGCTTAACGTAAAACGGATTTTATTTTGTACATAGGGTGAGAGGTTATTTGTGAGTGCAATGCTAAAATATTGGTCCCATGAGGAGGAGACGTTTGGTAGTCCGGAGGCAGTGAAGGAAATCTCAAAATGGCCCGGACTGTCGAGAAAAACAGACGTTCCGCAAGTGATGTATGCAGCATGGACGGCGATTCGAGAGTTGATGCAAAAGCGACCGACTAATTCTTTAGATTTTGATTGTAAAAGAGGTGCAAAAAAATTTTCAGTAGTTAACAAATCGAGAAAATCGTTGTACACTGTGTTTTGAAGTTGTTCTGTAGTCCGTATCTCATTGAGTATGTCTTCGTTGGCTGAATTCATAAGCTGTCGGACTGTGTCAGCTGATTCCATCGTTTTTTAAAAATTATGTACTGTTTATCTTTTCCACGCAAGCTGGAACGAACTCGTCTTTGTAAAAACTATGAACACCTTCCATTAGCCTGTTTGCATAATCCTCCACGTATGGTACATAGGTTACATACAGAGCATGAGGCTGCCAGACAACAAACCAACCACCTTTCATTGTCGAGCCTCCGCGGACAAGGTCATGATTGCGAATGATCCACATAGAGCCTTGCATCTGATCTAAATACATAGCAGGAATGTTGTAAAGATCTTTTGAGTATGGATGACCAAGCTTTTCTCTATGATAAGCTGGAGCTTTATATTCAATTAACTCTACTTGTTCAACCCCATTTTCCCAGCGTCTTAAAATGCCATCCGGTGAACAAGCAGTCCATGGTTTTGATGGATGTTTAAGTAAACCTGGGTGTTGAATTGAAAGCATTCCTGGTGAGCGTTCGTGTAACATAGAAACAAAAGCTTCCTCAGCGTGCTGTTCATGATCGATACCCCACTTTATGTACTGTTGAGGAATCTTTACATCTTGGGGGTTAATTTTCTGACGAAGTAAAGCAGGTCGTGACATATAACGGTTATGACCCACAGAAGCACCAAACTGACTAGCTGTGACACTAAACGCACGAGCTTTATGCCACTCTTCTGAACGTTGTTCACATTCTTGTTCTTTGATACATTGTTCTGCAGTTCGATCAACAAAAACGCGCTCAAACATTTCAGACGTTATCGGTTGGATTTGCTTTAAAAATTTCAATTGCGCGGGATCATCCCAAGGCATCTTAAAATTAACTGCTTCGCTACTATTAGTATCATCAGAACACAGCTCATTGTGTTCAAAACAACTGTGACTTTCAGGGGTTGAAAAGAGTTCAGTTTTAAAAGGTTTAATTAATAACGCAGGCTCTAAAGTTTCACACAATATACCTAGGTCATTCAACTTTAAAACACGTCTGCATTTAGTTGGCTTAGTCCGAGGCATGTTTCCAGTTTTTGTTTGTTTTGTAGCTCTTATTGCAAAAGTTTTTCTATTGTTCCTTTCGTGGACAGTATCACATACACTACTTGAAATTCAAAAGGTTTATAAACTTGAACTAGACGCAAATGCCGAGTTCAATGGACACGAAACGTTGGCTAGCTCTACAGGACATTCGCTTGGTGGTGGGAGTGGACCTACTTAAATGGCCATTAGAGTTATGTGAGGAAGCGCGTGAATCCTACGACCAACAAAAGCAATTTTACGATTGGCTTGTTTTCATGACTACATTTTGCGAGCCTCACAATCTAACGAACTACCCGTTGTCATATCGCGGTGCTGTTCAACTTAACCCGTATATTATGATTAACAAAAAGAAATGGGAGTACTTAATTGAGTTCAACTAGATTTAAATTGTTGTTGTTGTACTAATTCGTCAAACGCTTTCTCTATTAACGCCTCCACTTCCTCTTTATGTTTTGTTTCAATCGCAACCCGTCTGTGTAAATCTTTTATAATAAGCATGTAACCCTCGTGATCCTCCGTACTTAAAGGCTGGCTTAACTTGTGACCTACGTGGAGTATTTTACGAATCAGCTGACTCTCATAAGACGCGTATTCCATTTGCTCTAAACAAAGTTCATAGACAATAACCCAGTCTTTTCCAAACATTTTAAAACCTGGTGTTTTTGAATAATGTTTATTTATTTGTTTTAACATGTTTACTTACGTTTAGAAGACTTTCGCTTTCCGTGTGACTTCTTTTTTCGGTAAACGACGTATTTTCCAAGACCAACCATTTTGGCTGCTTCATCAGCCTGAACGGCTAAATTTGCTGCAGTGCCAAATCCAGGAATATCCTTAACTGCCTCAGCAACGTTTTTTAATTGACTACGGATAGGACCATCCTGGTAAAACTGTTGTCTTAAAACAGACTGAGGGTTGACAAACTCATTCTTGATCTTTTCTCCAAGATCCTTAAACCAGCTACCACCCCTTCGCTTTGAGCTTGATTTCTTCATAGACTTTCTTTTCATTGTCTTCTTTCGACCGGCCATTTGCTATGACTTTGTGAGTAAATATAGAGAAATTGTCAGAGAACAAGTGAACACTGTCTTAAAACTTCAAAAATTCGCAAATTTAATAATTTTTTGAAACAAGATGGATTTGGATCAATTTAGGAGGATTTATGCCGATTATAAGTTAGCTGAAGCTAGAACACTAGCGAATCAATACAAATCATGGGATTATTCATCACAACACTCTTCAATGAGAGTGCCGTTTGACAAACGACAGTATGATCCAACGAAAGATAAAGCTGAAGAATTGTATCACAGAGAAGAAAAATTTGTCCAAAGGGTTCAACCTAAAGCCCATCTTTCTCATTTATCACCAGGTATTTCAGTTGGTATTACGTCTAGACTTGCTGGAAAGGATTATCGTGATACAACTTCGAAGTTTGCTACGTATGGTGAACTGTTTAATCATATTGAAATGGTACCTGACGTTGTAAACATTATAAAGCAAATGCTTTCACCTCTTCAAACGCAATTTTTTATTGAAAGTATTAACTCAATTAATGCTAACGAAAAAAGTCCTGGATTAATTTTGTCAACAACATTAATTGATTTTGTTAAAAAAATGTCAGCTTCATTGATATCTACTAAAGATGCGCTTGAAAACAACGATCGTCGTCTATACAAAGATTCTCTAAAAAGGTTGGAAATTTTATCACAAGATCAATCCTACAGAGTGTTACCCTCCAAAGCTGCTGAAGTTTTGTCAAGACTAACAGACTTGGTCTTGACTCTTAATAACCAAAAACAGGACGATTTTGACGATGAAGTTACAGCCACAGTTATTCCTGACATTCGTAAAAATGGTACACGTGACGCAGAAGACGCGATGTTACAGAATCAATTAAATACAGAAAACATAACACGAGCTCAAACACAACTAGGAGCTATTGTTTCGCGTCAAGAAAAAGAACAACAAATCGAGGGTATTAATGGTCAAGATTATGCTTTTGGAGCTGGCTTTTTATTAAATATGTATTCAGATTTGCTAGATCAAGTCACTGGTATTACCGAAACACCAATGCCTTTAAAATCTCAAGCATCTTCCTTTACCAAATCTTCTACTGTAAAAACTATAAATACGGATACAAAAAGTACTGTAGAAAAGAAAGAAGAAAGTCTTGTCGATTTACTTAAAAAAGTTCTTGAAAAAGAAAAACAAGACACAGCAGCAAAAGAAGCAGCAAAAGAAGCAGCAAATGAAGATAATGAAGAAGATGATGACGATGAAGATGGTGACGAAGCTGCACCTACTGCGCCTACCACACCTGCTGCACCAGCCGCACCTGCTGCACCAGCCGCACCTGCTGTGCCAGTCGTCCCCGCTGCTCCCGCTACACCCGCACCACCGAAAACAACACCTCAAGGTCCCACATTAATTGTACCTAACAATCCTACAATGGTGCCTACTCAACCTACACCCGCACAGCAAGTACCACTTTTTGATGAGTGGGGTTTGCCAATTGGAGGCCCTACAGTTACTCAAGCAATGGCTCTTGTGCAACCGTTACCTACACAACCACAAACAGTACTTCCCAAAACTCAAGAACAAACTGTTGATCCTACTAAAACTGTTCTTCCTGTACAAACTGCAATTCAACAGCAAATACCACCTCAAGCAGTAGTGCAACAAGCGCCTACCCAAACAGAAGCTGATAAGCCTAAAAAAACAGAAGAAGATAAAAGGATGCAAGAAGTACTGAATACAAAGGAAGACGAATCTCGCGATCTTGATGAATTGTTTCTGTCACTACCATGGCCTAGACAATTTCCTACACTTAAAAAAATAAAGGATGAAGATTTAGCTGCGATGGTTATGTGGCAAAAAAATGCAACGTTTTTAACAGAAGAAGATGGTGGTAATTTCTCAATTTTTTACGTGAATCAACCAAGTCGTACAAAACTTTACAAAATCCTTAGAGATCTTAACATAACACAATCATTAAATTTTACTAGAGGGGGTCTAAGAAAGGATGAAGCAAACAAGGAGGTTTATCAAATTGTGACAGCAGCTCTTAAAGAAGAGACTAAAGTTAAACCAGTGATTGATCAAAGCTCATCAGGTTTAATTCAAGGTTCATGGAATCCAATACAAGTCACTCCAGCCGGTGTTGTAAGTTTAAATAAACCAGCTGTTGTAGTTCCATCGTTTGTACGCAATGAAACTGGACGTTTGCAGAGAGCTAAGGGAAAGCCCAGGGGTCGTGGAAGGCCTAAAAAACGAGAACGAGAGGAAATAGTAGATTCAGAAGATTCTAAAAAAGCTAGGGTGCAACTACCATCATCGTTGTCATCTTTTGCTTTGCCAGCTCAGGTGTCGTCTTCTCCAGATATCTTGGATTTGCATAAAAATGATATTGTTACGTCCATTACTGTAAAGCGGTCACCTATCCCTCAGTTTATGGAAGATTTATTTGAAAGTTTATCTAATGGAACTTGGTCGCAATTAAAGAAAAAACACGGCTTTGATTCATTCTTCCACTTAGCCGCTGTTATTAATGACGACATATTAATAGAAAAAAATTCAAATGGTATAAACGTGGCTATTTACAAACCTTATGAGTCAGAAGAAATAAAAGTACCAGCTAAACTGTTAGGTAAATTTACATTGGGAGAGATGGTTGACAAAGTAAAGAGTGATATGGGTCAAGACTTCTATTCCTACCACCCATTTGAAAATAACTGCCAAAATTTCATGTTTAGATTTCTAAAGGATTCTAAAGCACTGACACCGCAAATAGCAGAGTTTGTAAGTCAACCGATTGACAATCTTG
>Ga0209191_1000620_pt1 | contig 26824 bp, 35 predicted proteins | sample S_130626_EF_Meta_FD_187320 | JGI IMG/M metagenome (GOLD analysis project Ga0209191, IMG submission 187320) | Freshwater microbial communities from Lake Simoncouche, Canada to study carbon cycling - S_130626_EF_MetaG (SPAdes) (version 2) | ecosystem: Environmental > Aquatic > Freshwater > Lake ...
CGCAGGCCATGCCTTTGACGTGCGCAGACGTCGGGCCGGAGCCTACAGCCGCGTTGACCGCAGGCGAGCGATAGCCGCTTGAGATGTTGATGGGCTTGCCCAGATAGGCCCGCACTTCTTCCATCCCCGCCGCCGTCGTCTTGAGACGTGCCAGGGCGTCGGGGTCGGGCGTGTTATCGAGGTCAAGCCTCGCCGCCGTCTGCGACAAGGTGAACTCGTCGAGCGTGAAGTGCCGTGAGAGGTTCATGGGAGCTTCCCGCCCTTGGCCGCGCCATAGGCGGCGATGATGATGATGCCGGTAATCACGGCCTTCCAGACCAGCCCCCAGACGCCCTTACCGAGGTCGGCGTAGAACTTGTTGACGATCCGTTGTTCGAGGGCGTCGGCGATGGCTTTGACGTCTTCGTCTGTCAGGGTTCGGTGTTCGGTGAGGTGCGGTTCCATCAGACGAGCAAAGCCCGAACTGCGGGGATGGCCTCGTTCTGAGCCTTGACCAGCCCGCGCAGGCCATCTCGCTGGGCGAGCGCATCAATCTTGCCCAGCCGTTCGGACGTGACGGCCTCTTGGGCCGTGGTCAGCGCCGCCTTAAGCCGGGTGATCCGCGCCGTCTGGACTGTTCCGAACAGCAGGAGCGATCCGATAGCAGCGACCCACCAATAGCGGACGGCCAGGCTGATGAGGTCGAGCGGGATCATGGGTGCAGCCCTAGGCGCGTGCCATTCCGGTCGATGGTCAGCGCTTGGCCGCGCATCCGTGGATCAAAGCTCACGTGGCACCAAGACCCGAGCTCATGGATCAGCTGGTCGAACTTGATCCCGCAGGCTGCGACGGCCTCCGCCACCTGCAGCGGAGATCCAAAGTTCGGGCAGATGAAATCCACAGCCCAGCCCTGCACATGGGCGCTGTTGGCCGCGCCACCGATGGCCGCATTGACCTCTGTCGACCGATAGGCCGAATTGATCGCCACGGGCTCGCCGAGGGCTGACCGGATCCGCTCCATGTTGGCGGCGGTGATCCGCAGCCGGGACAGGATCTCGCCGGAGGGCGTGTTATCTAGGCCCTTGCGGGCGGCCGCTTGCGAGGTCGTGAATTCGGCAAGGGTGAAGTGGGGCGAGAGGTTCAAAGGCCGGTCCTTATGTTGGGTCCTTCCCGTCGCCATCGACCTCGAATGAGGTGCCGCCCGGGCCCTGTGCTTTGACGCTGACGGACGCGAGTGAGACGATGATGACGGCGATGATTGCGAGGCAGCCGTAGAGGGCGAAGCCAAGGATGGTCAGCTGCTGTTCCTGCCGGTCAGCACCCCATGGTCCGAACCAAGCGGCCCAGACCAGAACGCCCGCAAAGCCGGTGAGGGGTGGGCCAGCCAGGATCAGTGCCCAGAGCCGCAGGGGAGCCGCTGCCAGGCACGCAGACCAAAGGCGGGCAATCATGGGATCTTCCCGCCCTTGGCCGCGCCATAGGCGGCGGTCTGGATCTTGACACGCTGATATTTGACGCCACCGACGTCATCAGATGCGATCACGTCCCCCGTCGCCGGTAGGGCGCTATTACTCGAAGGCCTCGCCATTCCAGCGGTGGGTGATGTCGGACACGGCCGGGTCGGTCTCAAACGTCAGGACCTCATCGCCCTGGATCGCAGCATCTTCCGGCTGGCACTGACCAAACCGCAGGATCAGGCCGTCGGCGTCGACAACAACAAAATGAATCATCATCTCTTGATCTCCAAAAGCGCCATGCTGCGCTCAGCGGCGGTGGCAATGATCGTCCACCCCGCGCCGCCGCTCGTTTCTTGCTGCAGTTCAAGGGTGTAGGTATGGGGCCCAGCGCCCGGCGCATTGTCAAAGGTGAAAGAAGAGGCCAGGGAATTGGCCCGCCCGGCGATATCGTAATAGCCTGGAAATCCGCTGGATGACACGCGGGTTGGCGCAGGCACTTCGCAGACCAGCACATCAACAACCACTGCGGTCCCATCTCGAACGATGCGGGCGCGGATCCGGCTGTCGCCAAAGATACTGGACGCCGAAATCGAGGCGCTCCAGTCGATCCGAACATCGCCATCATTGGTATTGATGGCGACGGTCTGCATCGTCACCCAGGTGTTCGCAGAACTGAAAAAAACCGGGCCTGAGGTCCGGGCATTGGCTTTTTTTGTCACGGCGTTGGCAGCAATCAACGCCGTGGTGGCCAGATTCTCTCGCGCTAACGCGCCCCGCCCGACGAAATCCGCCGCTGTATTGAGGCCTGTTACGTCGCCACCGGTGATCCAGGACGACCCATTCCAGGCGCGAACTGAAATGGCGGTGCCGCCTGCGTTCAACTCGATCCAGATGTCATTCAGGCCCGGCGATGGCGGGGCCGAAACTTGCCGGTAGACCCGGCTAAGGGTGGCATAGTCTTCCGGTTTACCCACCCCGGTCACCTGCGTTGCCCAGGCGGCGGCATCCAGCCTTGCCAGCGCTCCCCGCCCGACGAAATCCGCCGCCGTGTTTTCGAGCGTTCGGTCGGCCAGAGGATCATTTCGCCCAGACTGATAGGGCGGCAGGACCGTCTGCCCGGCAGGCAGGACGCCCAGGGCAGGCTCGGCCACAAAAACGTATGGATCAGATCCCCCATTGGCGAGCAGGCGAACCACGAGCGACATCGAAAAGGCCGCCGCGTGCGTCACCGTATAGACCCCGCCGACCACATCCATATTGGCCGGATCACCATTGGCCCCGCCGCCATTGCGGCCTCCAGACCACTGCGGGGCCGCAACCAGTGCGCCGGTCTTGTCGAAGATCACGGCATAGATTTGAGCATCACAGCGATGGCGAGCCACCAGGGCACGGGCAAAAATCCGGTCCCCTGCCTTTACTGGCACGCCAAAGGCCGCCTGATCTGTGACACCTGATCCAGACCAGATGCCCCGGCCCACAAGAGCCTCAGCATAGGCACTTGTGCCCGCCGCCCATGCGACCCCGCCGGTGTTGACGGAGAGATAGGCAACGTGGCGCAGGCCAAAATATCCCGTCTTATCCAGGCCTCGTTCGCCGATAGGCCACAACCCGTCCACCGTATTCCCCGGCCCCGATTGCGCCCAGCCATAGAGCCCGCGTGAAAAGTCGCTATTGACCGCACCATTCACGCCGACCGGCACCAGGCTGTTATTCACCTGATCCGGCGTCAGCCCCCCGACAGTTCCGGCCGAAAGATTGCCGGTTGTGACCGCCGCAAGCTCTCGCCGCTCCCCGACCACGCCCCGAATTGACCGGTAAGACACGGCCACCACATAGGACGCCCCCGCCGCAACCCCGGTGATCTCAAAGTTGGTGCTTGAGGCCGGGCCCTCAGCCCACAGCCGATACGTGGAGGAGGCCACGGGCCGATATTCGACGATGATTGACTGGGCATTCACATCGTCCGACGCCCCGGTCACGATCACCGCTGGCTGCGAAATCACGCCATTGCTGACGGTGCCGCCCGTGGCCGTCCAGACGCCAGAGGCAGGCGCGGCGATGGTCGAAGGGTCATAGGCCGTCAGGCTTGGCGATGGCGGCGCGATGCCGGTCTTGCCCAGCGCAAAGGCGTGTTTGGCGTCCGTCTCAGACCGCAGGGTCAAGGTCACTTGCAGCGACGCCGGATCGAAGGACCGTCCAAGGACGATGCACTTTTGACCTGACAGCCCAAGCTCGTCCAGGGTGATGGTCACAGCCTCGCCGACACGGACATTCAACAGGCGCGGCTTGCAAGTGACCGTCATGGTCAGGCCCTCACGGGCGTTGCAAAGGTCATAGGCCGCCAGTTGCGCCGCCTGATTGACCTGTTGCACAAGGCTATATTCGACCTCTTTTGTGCGGACCTCCGACCCGTCTTCGGTCAGGTAGGTGCTGTTGGTGACGGCATCTGCCGCTACCATTTGCCAACGATTGGCTTCGCTGCGATATTTCGGGACGACCTTATTGACGCGGTTGCGGCGCGGCAGGCTGGTCTGGATGCTGATTTCGCCGATGACGTCGGTGGATGCGATGGCATAGACCGAGGTCTTGGGCGTCGAGACCATGCAGGAGACCTGACCGCCTCGCGCCACCGGCACGCCGCCGCCCGCCTGCAAGATCGCCGTCAGCACGCCCCATTTATCGTCGCCCGTGGTGACGACGCCGCCCGCCTTCCAAGTGTTCGCGTCAGCCACGTTCGCCCCATCGACAAACGATACCCAGTCAATGCCGGTCGCGGCCACACCGCAGCCCCAGACCTTCTTGCCGTTGTGGAACCGGCCCAAAATCCAGCCGAGGGCCATGATGTAGGGGTTCTCAGTATAAGCCCAGGTCGAAGGCGTCGCGAGACGGTGCGAGCCAGACCCGCCGGGATAGGTGCTGTCGAGGCGCGGGTCGTAGAATTTCTCGCCCTGCACGACCCACAGCCCGCGAGGCAGGCCGGTCGGGTATCGGCCAGGATCGAACTCGTTGACCCATAGCGAGGTTGCAAAGCCGGTCGTCTTGTGAGCGCTGGTCCAGCCCGGCAACTCAGCCTCGAAGGGCGGGACGGCCAGATCATAGGCCGCGTCCGTCGTTTCCCCGAGTAGCCGAAACTGCCGCATCTTGTTCGTCCACTGGCCGGACGTGGTGGTCGGCCCTGCGGTCGTGGTCGTGAATGTGCAGAGGGTGTCGTTGGCATAGAAGTTTTCGATGGCCTGAATAGGGCCGGTCGAGAGGGCCGTGATGATGGCGAGGTGCTTATTCTTGGGACCAAGGCCCGCCCGGTAGATGATGTAGCCGCCGGTCGCAGTGCGACCCAAAGCCACCGGGATGGGGGCCTGCGGGTCGAGCTTGAGGCTCACCTGTCCGCCGCTAGCCTGCGGGATCTTAGGCCGTGAGGCGAGCGAGACGATACCGGCAACCGTTGACCAAGCCGACACCGCAGCACCAAGGCCCAGAGCGCCGCTTAGGGCGATGGTTCCGGTGCCGATGGAGATAGCCGCCGTCGTGAACGCAGCGACGCCAGTCGCCGCCGTGGCCGCCGTGCCGACCGTCAGAATGGCGTTGGCAACCCAGACCGCTACAGCTTGAGGCATGGAACTCTCCAGGCGGTCTTGCAGTCTGACACCGGCCCCCAGGCGCACTGGCCGCAGGAGAAGGCCACAGCCCGCCCTTGACCGGCAGCAAAGCCTAGCGCCGTCCATCCGCCCTCGCCTTCCAGCGCCACCAGATCGCCGGGAAGGGCCATCGCGGGCGGGATGCGTTCAAAGCCTAGGGCATCGAGCGCGTCGTCGAGGTCGGCGTAACCCGCCTTCTTGAGTTGCCGCTTGGCCCCGCGTTGCGTCGCGTAGGGGCCGATGCCTGACAGCGGGTCATCGTAGCCCATGGCGAACAGGACAGCGGCGCAGAGGTGGGCGCAGTCGGCCTCGCCCCACGCAAACGGGCGACCCAGCCAGCCGTCGAGGACGGGCTGGACGGCCTCAACGCGGTGCATCATGGTCATCGGACGGCCTCTGTATTCACGCCGTAACGCCCGCCCGCACCAAGAAACCCGCCGCCCATAGACGTCATCGCGGGCTTGGGTCCGTCACTTCCCCAGTAAGGGTCGTCAGAGGCATCGACCACGAAGTCGAAACCCAGTTCTCCGGCATAGACCGACTTGTGGAAATGGCCGTTTAGTCGTGCGCCTTCGCTGTCGGAGAAAAACCGCTCCCAGACTGATGCCACGTCTAGCTCGATGGTGCGCGTGCCGGGGCCGCTGATCAGTTTGGCGCTATCGACCTCGCCGACAAACAGGGTCTCAGGCGTGCCGATTACAGCGCCCGTCGCCTCGGTAACCAGACCAAAGAAGATCGTCACAGCAGAGCCTTGGGCAGTTGGGGATGCCAGGGCGATAATCGCCGCATTCGAAGGCGGCATTAGTGTCACGCGTGCGCGAGGCGCAGCTGTGGCAACCTCCTCGCCCAGCTGCTCGATACCGGCCAGAGTTCCATAGGTCGCATCACGGCCAAGATAGGTTTCGGACCCGAACGTCACCGACCCGGCCCCGTCGATCAGGCGCAACGTCCCGCCGGGCAGCACGATCTTGACCGCGCAGAATGTGACGACCGTCAGCCCCTGAAGGGCTGTGTCCATTGCGCCGGAAAGGGCCATCTATTCGGCCTCAAGGATCGAGAAGGACAGGCCGACTGTGCGGGCCGCGTCAACGGACCAGGACGCCGAAGGGTTGGTCAGGAACCCGTCAATGAACGGAGCATTTTGATACAAAATCGACCCCGCCAATGGCGCTGATCGCATGGCGGGATAGATCGGTAGAATGCCTGCGCCAGCACCAGACAAGGTATATCCCGCCGTAAGCTGGTGGAGATAACCCCGGTTTAGAGACGCATTGTACAGCGTGATAAATTGACCACCACGATAGCTGTAGGCTGCTGTTCCCCCCGATACGGCGAGGCTGGTTCCAGCCTGACCAGCACCATTCACAGCAACCGAGCCAGCATCTAGTCCGGTTAGATCCGGCTGCACCACAAAAAGGCGCATAATTTCCGTTGCTGCACGGTTCAGGGTTGCCATCCAGTTCATCGCATTGGCGTAGGACATCGGCGGCAAGTTGACGTCGCACTGCCAGCGCGACCCGATCCGGCTTGCCCGCTGCGTAGGGCCGCCAAGGGTCGGTTTCATGTCGATTGAGTTGCTGACCAGCGTCATCGTCATCGACGAGGGACTGGGAAAGGAGGGAAGCAAAAGGGTCATCAGGCGAACCGATCCCAGCCAGAGCGTTGCATATCCTGCTTGGCCTTCATGGCCCCGCCTTGTGCGCCCGCCATGGCCGACCGGATCCCGATCACCTGCATCTCGTTGCGCAGGTCGGCCGCCAGGATCGAGCCCGCCGCATTGACATGGAAATGCTGCACCACAGTTGCGCCCATGGCTGCGGTAGAGCCTGCAGTATGGACGCGAGATCCGCGAGGCAGGTTCACCAGCTCCGGTCCGCGCTCACCGACCATGGCGAGACCGCCGGGGGCGTAGGAGGTGCCGGAGGCAAAGCCGGGGATGCCGAAGAGCTTGGCCCCAAACTTTGCAGCGGTCGCAAACAGCCCAACCTTGCCACCGGAGGCAGAACCGCCGCTGCTGCCAAACCCACTGCCCGAAAGCATGTTGGCAATCCCGGTCGACAAGCTGTCCAGCAGCTTGGTTTTCAGGCTGTAGCCCAAATACTCCATGATGCCGGGGATGCCGCCGCGCATACCAGCCTCCAGGCCACCGCGGATCGATGATGCAAAGGCAGCCTGCGTCGCCGCCTGGGCCTCGTTGATACCATTCACCAGGCCGCCAAGCGTGTTGTCAGAAATCGCCTGGTTCATGTCGGCAAACACCGGCCCCCAGTCCTTGGCCTTAATGGTCGAGCTGATCTCTTCAGACCAGTCCTGACCGGTCGTTGCCGGATTGATCTGCGCCAGCGTCGAGGTCTGGCTGTTCCACTGCAAGCCAGGAACGGCTGCAGCTGACACTCCCCCACCCAAGCCGCCATTGCTGCCAAGGCGCTTTTTCAACGCATCTGCATCGGCCTTAGCCTGGGCTTTAGCGCGGGCTTCATCCTGCTTTGCCTTGAGTTCCGCAGCCTTGGCTGCGGCAGCCGCCTCATCGTTCTGCGTCTTGATCAGCGCCTTGAGGCGAGCCTCTGCAGCATTGGCATAGGCGTCATTTCTGGCCGCAGCCTCAGGCCGACCGTTCGCCCGGTTGCTGGCGGCCGCTTCCCGCCCCCGGTGGACGTTGCCCATTTCAGTCTGGATCTGCTGACTGGTCTGGCTGAGGCGATGGTCGACGCCATCCCGGATCGAAACAAAGTCAGAAATGGCCTCGATGCTGCGGCGAGCCTCAGCGACCCAGTCCGATACCAGATGCGTTGACGTGATCAGCACCGGTGCCAGCGTCAAAAACGCTTTCTTCAGATTGACGTCGATCGACTGCGAAGCCAGTTCTGCCTGGCGCTGCATCTCGCCCATACTTGCTGCGGTCTCATTGTCGATCACCAGACCAAGATCGTGGGCTTTCTTTGTCATTTCCGCGATTTTGGCCGAGCCCTGCTCAAGCAGGGGCAAGAGCGGGCGAAGGCCCAGCTTGTCAGCAATGGCGACCCGCTGAGCCTCATTTCCGACCTGGACCAACTTGTCGGCAATCAGCGGCAGCATCTCATCGACGTTTTTAAACGAGGCGGCCTGTTCCTTGGTGATGCCCAGCTGGTCAAAGGCGGCCTTGACGCGGCCCGCACCTATCCCAGAGATCAGCTTGCCGACCGAGGACTGCAGTCCCTGAATAGAAGTGTCAAAATCCTCGGCATTCAGGTTCGCCTCTTGTGCTGCGAACTGCCACTCCTGCATGGCTTGAACATTCACATGCAGCTTGGTCGCTGTGTCTCCCAACGTGTCTACAAAATCCAGAGCCGAACGGGTCTGGCTCATAGCCGCGCTGAAGGCACCCAAGGCAACACCCGCTCCAAGCCCTGCCACACCCAGCGCACTCATCCCTGCGCCCACCAGGCCCAGCTGGGACGACAATCCCTTGGTCCCACTTGTGACCGTGCCATTGGCAGCCCGGCCAAAGTCAGACAGGCTCGACTTGGCCTGATCTATGCCCTTGCGGATCCCCGAGGTGTCGACCTCAGCGATCACGACGACATTGCCGATGATCGAGCTCTTAGCCATGGGTCGGGCCCTCTTCAGGCATGGGAGGCAGAAGGGCATTCCATTGGAGTGCCATTGCGATCTGATCTGCTGCGGATTGGGGCGGCGCGTCGATTGGACCAGATGGGCGGTCGGCCCCGACAGTCCGTGCCTTGATCACATGGCTGAGAAGCCTAGGCGTCGTTCGCCAGTAGGCCTCTGGATCGAGCTCTAGCTCGACCCAGACTTCAAAGAGGTTCAGCCAGTTCCAGCCCGAGCCTTCGCCTTCGGAGGGCGTGCGGGTGCGCTAGCGTCCTCCTGCGGGAATGCCAGCCTGAAAGCCTCAATGATCAACTTGGCAGACGGCTTGACGCCGAAGGCAGTCATGAGCTCACCGGCCCGCGTAAGGTCAACGCCGTGATGTTGCAAAAGCGCCGCCCAAAACACCGTCCGCAAAAACGTGACGTTGAGGCCCAGATCCAGCTCAGCTGCAATTTCAGAGACCGACAGATCAAGCGCAGCCTCCATCTGGCAGATGGCATTGACCGCAAAAACGAGGGTGTAGCTTTCACCCTCGACCTGAAACGCGACCTCACCCTTCAGCGGATTTGCCATGGCTTAGGCCACCACAGTCGAGCCGGTGACCGTCACCGTGACGGTTGCGGTCATCTTGTCGTTGATGGGCACGTTGATGTCATAACCGCCGTTGGTACCGCTGAAGGTCCAGGTGGGGCCGTTGACCCAGGTAATGCGGAGTTTGCGTGTGTCTCCAGAAGCGATCCAGGCGCGGATAGCGGTGTCTGCCACGCCGCCCGGCACAAAATTGAAGCTGAAGGACATATCGCCTGGATCGATGAGCCCGGAGATGAATTCCATGGTCCGATTGGGACTTTGGAAGTGGGTGGCATCGATCTTACTGGGCTTGGGCGAAGGGGGCTTGATCTCGTTGACCTCAAGGATCGCCACGAAAGTTCCGCTGCCTGAAGCCGTCTCCATCGACATTTGGCCGCCATAGCCGAGAAGCGCAATGGTCATGGTCGTCGTCTCCTAAAGGGTCGAGTGCCAGACCATCAGGTCAAGGCTGGTTGAAATGATCTCGTCGGGATCCGCAACCTGATGATCAGAGCGGATGCTATCGACGGTGATGGCGTGAAATTTGACCGCACTGACTGTGCCGGCATAACCACTGACAGCGGCCTCCAGCACCCGCGCCAGGGCGACACTTTGCGAATAGGATTCGCCATAGCAGTCAGCCTGAACACGGCTTTCCACGAGACCGGATGGCCCCTTGAAGTGCATGTCTGGCTGGCCACCGATGCGATGAAGCACCATGGCAGGCAGGCCAGAACCCTGAGGGCGAACGACCCAGCTGATACGGCCGGATGTTATCGACTGCAGGCCACTGTCGGCCAGGAGCAGGCTGCGTAAGGCTTCCTCCATGGCCTAGACCCACTGAGGATTGCGGCGAGCCAGCCGCCTGGCGGCCCGCTCTGAGGCCTTGAGCATCTGCTCGCCAATCTTCTGGCCAAGGCCATCGACAAGGTCTTGAGCATGCCGGTCGTAGGCTGGCCTCATATAGGGATGAGGCCTGTTGCCGGGATGGTTGATCTGGGCAACGCGCCGCCAGGTCCCATCGGGCAGCTTGATCATCAGGAACTTTTTGCCGCGGCGAGGCTTGATGACATGCGGCGCAACCCCGAACTCCTGCAGAACAGCTTCAGGATAGGCCCGGCCCTTAACGACCCCCATGTAGGCGACCACGGAGCTGTTGAGATCCTTGCTGTACTGGCGGTTCCAGCCGGTATTTCTCTTGGTCCCGATCTTGATGCTGCGCTTCAGATCACCCTTGGCCGGATCGGCAGGTGCCAGCCGTTCGGCCTCGGCCCTCATCGGCTCCAGGGCATCGACAAGGGCGCGTTGAACAACAGCCTTTGCCGCGCCGCGCGAAAGGCCCTCCAGGGCGTTGAGGGTCTCAGTAAGGCCCTCTAGATGGACACGGGTTCGGACATAGCTGGCAGTCATCCGCGATACTCTCCCCGTGCAGCCCCTGTGATCTCGACCCCGTCGCGGTGGCCAAGCTCCTTAACCCCATAGATCTCGAAGGTGCGACCGTCGAAGATCAGCCGGTCCTTGGCGTCGATGGTTTTGGCGATGGCGGACCAGCGGATGGCGAAGCGGGTTGTGATATCCGCAGCCCACTCCCCGGCCCGAAACCGCTCGCCATCGCTGATCGGCGTCACAGACGCCCAGACCGAGGCAATGGTCTGCCAGGTCTGGGTCTGTCCCCCAAAGCCGTCTGTCGCGGTGATGGCCCGCTGGACCAGGATCCGGCGATCAAGCTGACCGGCCTGCATGGCCTAGACGGACGTGCCGATGAGGACGATGTCGTAGGTGACCGGCGTTCCGGCCCCGCCATTGGCGATCTTCAGAATGTCGCCGGTTGCAGGGACGACGACCCAGCCTGTGCCCGGCAGGGCGTTCAGGAACTCTCCACCCGGCTTGACGGCGATCGTATGGGTGACGGCGCCGAAGGGCCCGACAAAGCCGTTGGTGGCAGCCCCGCCGACTACCACGTCATTGGTATTGCCTGGGTCGGCACGAACCATGATCGCCTTGACCTTGGCGAAGGTCAGGGCATTGCCCAGCACATCGGTCAGCGCACCGGCCAGGTCGATGTTCTCGGAGGCGCTGGCCGCCAGGGTGCTGCGGTAGGCAAACATCTTGTCAGCCTGGTTGGCCCCGGTTCCGGGGGTCAGGCTTGTGGTACCGATCAGGTCGATGGGAAGACCCGCACCCTGTGCTGCGGGCAGCAGGGATGCAGCCGACGCGTTGATGCGCGCCGTGATACTGGCGGTAATGGTCATCGTGGGCTCCTAGGAGAGGTCAGCGGGTCAGGCCACAAGGCCAGAGCGGTAGCGGTTAAGGATCGCTTCGACCCCGAAGGGCAATGCGGCGATGGCCTTGTCAGAGGCAGCTTCGCGGTTGGCGAAGAGGTGCCCGATCAATAGCTTGATCGCGGCCTTCAAATCGGCAGGAACGTCATTGGCTGAGGGGCCATAGCCCGCGACAAACGTGATCTTGATTGCACCAGGCTGGAGGCGCGCTACAGGCCAGGTGGTTGAGTAGGCCGGAACGATACGGGCTACCGCTCCGTCGACATCCACCTGATACCCCGCAGGGCTCCAGGTCTGTGTGGCACCGCTGCCATCGACATAGGTGATCGATGTCACGGACTGAACAGGCCCGAGCGGGATCTGAATGGGCGACGAGGGCCAGTAATCAAAACTAAGCCGCCAGGTCTGGGTGATCAGGGCGCTACCGATGCCTGCCGCGCCGTCAACCTGACTGGTGGCCGCATCAATCAGGGCGGTGATCAAGGCGTCATGATCATCAAACTCTATCTTGAGATGATCCTTGGCCTCGGCCAGCGTGACCACCTGAACCGCCGGGGCCGTGATCCGGCGAAGGCGGTCCCACAGCATCAGGCAACCTCTGCATCAGTAGGCAGACCCCAGACCATTGTCTCCGGGTCTTTGGTCTTATCCGGAACAGCAAAGCCAGCATCGATCAACCTGATCGCTTCGTCATTCGGCACAACGACGATATCGCCGGGCCCAACGGTCCAGCCATCGCCAGCAAGCGATTGGAGCATTCTAATTTTCATGGAAACCTCGAAGGCTTGGCGCGGCCCGTCACCAGGCCGCGCCGCCAGTGCCAGGGCCGGTTACTAGGCCAGCTTGTAGTGTTTGATGGCTGACGTGTCGGCGAGCATACCGTCCAGGCGCAGATAGGCGAGGAAGCCGACCTGCAGGAATTCAGCGTAGCGCTCGCGAAGGGTCAGCATCGAGAAGTCCTTCACCATGCGGACGATGTACTTATTCATGTCACCGAAGGCCACGACACGGTTACCGGTCGCGATCGAGGCCATGGCCTGGTTGATGGCCACGGGCTTGCCCAGCAGCAGGTCAGGCGCACCCTCTCGGATATTGCCCATCTGCCACAGGTAATTGCCCTGACCGTCCTTGAGCTTGCGCACGGCAGCCAGGGTCGTGTCGTTCATCATCCAGCAGGCCTTAGGGGCCTGACGATAGGCAGGATCAACCGAATGGAAGAGGTCGATCATCTCATCGGCGGCGATCGCAGTCGTGGACGCAGCGGTCTTGCCCAGGGTCGAGCCCGTCACCACACCCAACGGCTGAGACGAGCCGGTACCGATGGTCAGCTGAGAGTTGGCGCGGCGGGCCAAACGCTCGCCGAAAAGGTCGCCCAGCAGGGTTTCCATGTCGAAGGCACTGTCCTGCAACAGTTGCAAGGAGACCTTGATCGTGCCGCTGTCGAAGACATAGGCACCCAGCAGCTTTTGACCGAAGGTCACATCCTGGTCAGCAGCAGCCGTGTTTTCCGCCAGGCTTTCACCGGTGTTGGCCGTGTCGTTGACGGTGGGCCAGGGCAAGGGATTGCCGCTATCCGTAGCGATGATCCGGGCATGACCGGGATCGAGCATGGGGCCCCACAGAGCCAGGGACTTGGTGATCTCAGGCATGAATCCCTGAGGGATGGTGTAGCCGCCGGCCGTGGCTGAGGTGGACTGGGCCCGGACTTCCGGGGGGCCATCACCCGCCTGAAGGCGCGACATCATCCGCTGCTCATCAGCGGACAAGGATCCGACACCGAATTGCGCGGCGCGGCGGAAGACGGCCTTCTCATCAAGGGTCACCGGTGGCAGGCCGCCGACAGAGCGCTCTTCGCCGCCCGGCCGACGGGGATCGCCGTCATTCAGGCTCGCCTCAGCAGCGGCCAGCTTCTGGAGCCGCTGACCGCGGGCCTCCAGGGTATCGTACTCAGCCATGGCGGCGTCGTGCTGACGCTCCAACTCAGCGGCGCGGGTCTCATCCGTGGCCGGGGTAATTTCGGCCATCCGAGCCCGGGCTTCGGACACGAGATTGGCCTGCTTCTCGCGAAGCACTTTGAGTTCAACGGACATCGCCGTCTCCTTATGAATGTTGGGGTGGGACTTCAGGGTCTCGGCCTTGCCCAGGGGCTGTATGGGGCGTCCGAGCTAGGCTCGAAGGGGGATCCGCGTGAGCAGGTCACGCTTGATTTTCAGGCGGCGAACGCTGTTCGCGGCGGGCACCATGGGCCTTGCGCTGCGCCAATCCATCAACGACCGCTTGGCGCAGGCCTCAGCCTCGGTATCTGGATAGGCCGGATAGGTTACCACAGAGACGTCGAACAACTCGACCTCTTCGATGGTGCGGCGGATCACGGGCAGGGTCTCATCCCAGCTCTGCCGCACGGCTCGGAAGGCAAAGCTCATCTGGGTCACGTCGCCCCGGTCCATGCTGATCAGCAGGTCCGCAGCGACAGAGGTCGACGGCGTGTCGATCTCGCAGCGCAGGCCCTTGGCGTCTTCAGCCAGGCGCAATGTCCCGGCTGTGGTGCGGCCAAGGATCAGGGATGGATCGTGGTCGATCAGGGCGCGCACATCGTCCCTGCCGATTGCCGCCGCAAAGGCACCGGGCGCAATGACCTCTTCAAAGTCCTGGCAGATCAGGGTCGCGGAATTGAAGATGGCAGCATAGCCAACAATCATCCGGCCCGAGCTACTGATCGCCGGATCCGCACGCAGTTCGACCACCGAGCCAAGGGCCCGGCGTTCAAGAGTTTGTAGGGTCATGGGGTCAGGCTCCGGCGGGTGCGGGGTCAGTAGGGATCGGATCTTCCAGCGCCACGGTCGCGCCCTGGATCAAGAGGCGGTCGCCACCCGGCTTGGGTGGCCGGTCTTCCTTGTCGCGGGCCTCATTCGGCGTCATCTGGCCGCTCTGAATAGCGGCCGAATAGCCTTCGCTTCGGGTCTTGAAATCGCCGCGGAGCAGGCCGTCGACGTTGAACTTGACGTACATCGATGTGTTGCGCGGGCCGAACAGCTTGGCGTTCAGTTCGGTCTCCCAAAGCTGCACCCACTTGCCGAGGGTGTGTTTGACCACGTGAATGTCTTGCTGCTCGGTGTTCGAATAGGTCCCGTGGGACAGGTCCTGCAGGAAGACGGGTGGCAGCTGATACATCCGGGCGACCTGCTCGACGATGAAGCGCTGGGCTTCGACGAGCTGGTTCTTTTCAGGGTCAAACCCAACCGGCTTAAGTTCGGCTCCCATCGGCAGGACCAGGACGTTGCGGCCCTGAACATTGGCCTCGCGCACGGCAGCCTCGACATCGATGGCGGCACGCTGATTACCCGCCGCAGATCCCAGCGGGATGTGCAGCGCCATGGGCGGCACTCCGCCATTTTGGAAGAACCGCGCCGCATATTGCTGCAGCGCCACACCCATCCCGATTGTGTCCTTCAGGATGGTGATCGGGCTGTAGTGTGCCACCAAATTGCTGCGCAGCAGGATGGGCAGATCGATGATCTCGCTCGCCTGATAGGTAACCTCACGAGCACCATCGCGATAGATGTACCGGGTCCGGTTGTCCTCGCGCTGGATCGTGACCCGCGAGGCTTCCAGAAGCCAAAGATTGATGACGGCACCCGCCTTGTTGCGCTCGATGAAGGTGAAGGACCGACCCCCCAGCATGCTTTGGCTGGTGGCCGCACTGCGCCATTTGAAGCTGGTCAGACAGTCATCATTGATGGTGCCAGACAGGATGCCTGCCAGACGCCCGTCTTTGATTCGTACCGGCGTGCCATCGCCATCACGCTGAAACTGCTGGAGCGGCAGAGAGGCCATATTGCCGCTAATAAAATTGACAGCGCACCAGATGGCCGGAACGGACAGAGCTGTCTCTTCATTGACATCGAACCCCGGCCCAAACTGCAGGGACTGCATAAAGTTCATCACATTCGATAGGGATACGGACGGGTTCTCATAGGACAGACCGCGGACCTCTGGCGGGGTCGCGGTGCGGCTCCGGCCAAACAGGCTGTCAATCCAACTCATGTGAGCATCCCCAATTTATAGTTCGGATCATCCCAAGGGTTCGTTGGCACGACCTGCTGCTGCCGGGCATGGGCAAGGGCAAGGGCTGTCACCAGGGCGGCGATGCCATCGATCCGTTCGGTAGACTTGGCTTTGGACGGCTTGATGTTGCCCGCCGCGTCAGTTTCAACCGCAGCATTGCCCGCGCACCAGCGCAGGACCGGGTGGCCGCCATGTTCAAACTGTTCATCAAGGAGCATGCGCTCCAGTTCCTTGGATGGGCCAGATAGGCTCAAGAAGCCCTGCCGGACCTGCTCAACCGGCAGCCCCTCACCCTGCATCTGGATCATGATCTGCATCGCGTTCCAGGGGTCGAAGCCAAGGCTCAGGACATGGAACTGATCGGCATCGCGGCGGATCTGTTCCTTCACAAAATCATAGTCGACGACATTGCCCTCAGTGGCGAACAGCGCGCCGCGCTTGAGCCACTGATCATAGGGCACCCGGTCACGGGCCACGCGCTCCTCAATGCGAGCCGCAGGCACGAAGAACCTGGGCAAGACCGCCCAGTTGGGGTGGTCATCGTCAGGCGGAAACACCCAGACCAGGGCAGTCAGGTCAGTGGTCTGTGACAGGTCAACCCCGCCGAAACACTCGCGCCCCTTGAGTGACTGTTCGATCTCAGACCAGTCCTCAGGGCCTTTGCACCTGTCCCAACGGTCCATCGGCAACCAGCGGATCGCCTGCTCGGTCCAGATGTTCAGGTGATACCGTTTGAAGTCGTTCTCCAGGCGCGGCATCTGCTGCGCCCGGCGGCACTCAGCGGCCAGATATTCCTCTTTGACCGAGATCCCGAAATTGGGGTTGGCCTTGCGCCAGGTCTCCGGTGACGTCCAGTCGTCCTCGGGATCGGCAGCATAGATCACCACCAGCGTCTCCGGGTCATCGACCGACCCGTCCAGAACCTGCTGGCAATAGTTCCACAGCTCCCAACCATAGCCGATGCGGTTACCGGCTGTGCTGATCAGGAACTCGATCGGCTGGCGGCGCGCACCACTCGACTGGTGGACGAAGGTATAGAGGTCCCCGTCCTTCCACTCGTGGACCTCATCGCCGATCAGGCCATTCATGGCCAGGCCGTGCTTGCCCTTGGCCGAACCGGTCAGAGGCTCAAACCGAGCGCCCAGCTCGGGGCAGTAGATCGACTCCTTGAAGCACTCCAGGACCTTGCTCAGGGCCTCAGACCGATTGATCATCGCTACCGCCTTGCGGAAGACGATGCTCGCCTGGTCCTTACTTTTGGCGATCGAGAACACCTGGGCACCGGGCTCGGCATCACAGATCAGCGGCATGAAGGACACGCCCGCCGCCATCTCTGTCTTGCCGTTCTTGCGCGGCACCCAGACGATGCAGCGTCGATATTTGCGCGTACCGTCAGACCGCTTCCAGCCGAACAGAGGCCGGATGATGTCGTGCTCCTGCCAGCCGCTCAAAAAGAAGGGCTTGCCTGCCCACTCTCCCTCAGTGAGCTTCAGATAGCCGGGAAAGAACTGGACCGCAGCATCAGCGGCCTTCTGATCAAACCAGCAGCCTTCCATGCGATCAGTTCAGCAGTCCAAGTGGGCTGATAGGCCCCTGCTCATACATCGGCTTCTGTGCCGTGGCCCCAGCGGATCCAAACAGATCACCGGTCTCGCCCGTCCCCGCTCGGACTGCAAAGATCCGCTGGCGGTCAGATGGGTTCAGGCCAAAGGCCGCCTCATGGGCCAGCAGTTCGCGGTGCAGCTTGTCTGCCGTGTTGGCTGCCGGATGCGGCCGCTTGTAGGTCCCGTGCGGGCTGACGACGGTATAATATTCCCCCTCAGCCTCCAGGGTCTCGATCGCCTCCAGCCACCGGGCCAGCGCGACACAGTACCGCCCGAAAGTGATCTCATGCCCAGCTGTGAGCAGCTTCAGCTGCACCAGGCGCGGCGATAGCACCCGCCACTGCTCCAGCGCCTTGCTCTTCAGCCAGCTTGGCGCAGCAACTGTCGAGATCAGACCGTCGATCGGTGCCGTCACCGGCTCATGGCCGATCCGGCGTTTCGATGGATTGCCCTTGGCGACCTTGATCGCCGCCGGTTCCGGCTTTGGACCCCGCTTCATGGCGACCTCAAAAAAAAGATTGGAGAAACTTGCGACGAGAAAAAGTTTATCCAAGAGCCGGTCCTAAGCTTGGAGCGCTCCAGTGATGGACCCACCCCCTCCCCCGTCGGTCGAAGGTCAGGGCCGCGAACCGCGTTCGGCCCGCTGTTTGTCTCGATTGTGGTGACGCTCGCACAGGGACTGCCAGTTGGCTGTGTCCCAGAACAGGGTGGTATCGCTGACGCCCTGAGCGTCGCGATGGGGAATGATATGGTCTACGACCCTGGCCGCCTCGACGCGGCCATCGGCCTCGCACATGACGCAGAGCGGATGACGTGCGAGCCAGGTCTTACGGGCCTTGTCCCACCGGCTTGAGTAGCCGCGCTCTCGGGCAGTGCCTCGACGCTGGTCATAGACCTTGCGCTGTTGCTGCCTGTCAGCCGCACCAGCAGGCCTGAAGGTGGGAGGGCTACATGGCATGGCACCGGACAGCAAAAACCCGCCACGGAAGACCGGGGCGGGCTGGGGACGCGTTTCAAGCGGTGATGAATAAGTCGCCTTAACGGGTACTCGTGTCAATCCACTTTCTTTGAGCGGATTGCTCAGCAGCGTGGATGCAGTTTGCGGCCACATCCAGCGCAAGCACCAGGTCATTGATCAGTGAAGCCTTCTGCTTGCCGCCAGCACCGAAGGCACTGATGCACCGGCTATAGCCAGCCACCTCTCTCAGCATCTGCAAGGCCGCCGGGCGATGGCGCAGTTGGACCGCAACGGCCCGGTCTATGCCCGAGGCTGCAAGCCCCAGCTTAGCCCGGCGCAGGCCCCTGACGTTAAAGGTGTCGATCTGCACCGACCCGCCTGCCTCGTCGCTGATCAGCACGCCGCCGCCTGTACTGCCGCCGCCCTCATCCAGCTGTGAGCGGATCCGGCCCTCGGCTTCGCAGGCCCAGCGATAGGCCAGCCCGGCCTCTGCCTGCTCGCGGCTGATCTTGCCTGCATCCAGCAGTGACAGCAGGCCATCCCGACTGGACATACGCACGGGGCCATCCACTGGCCGCTCAACCCTGCCGCCCCGGATCAGCTCCAGGGCGACGCTCTCGTCCAGCTGCGCACCCAGTTCACGGCGGATCGCCTTGGCCATCTCATCGGCTTCTCGCCGCTGCGACTTGGTCCCCGTCTCAAGCCGCGCCGCAAGGCGGACACGCGCCTGCTGCCCAGGGCTAAGCGCCAGACCAGAAGCATCAGAGACAAGGGCTTGGATCATAGTTTTAGTTCCTTCTTTGATTTGAATTTTCATACCCACACCCTCAACACCCAACCTGACACACACCACCCACAGACAGACGGACGGACAGACGCAGTACGGGTGACCTACGCGTGACGTGCCTCATATGGCTCCACCCCGCGCAATGGTCTGTATGGTCTGTCATGGTCTGTTTCTCTCATAAAATCAGACCGTTACGAGACAGACCATTGACAAACCGACAGACCATTGATCGTCTGTCAAAACCCGGATTTTGCCGGAAAAGCGACAGACCATCGCCCAATGGTCTGTCATGGTCTGTCATGGTCTGTCAGCGCCCCGCCCAGTCTTCGTCCTCATCATTGTCCCATGCGGCCTCGCCAACAGCCGCCGGCGCCTCAGGGGTCACAGGCGGTTCGGCGTCAAACCCGCCATCGCCTTCCCCGGCCACCCACTTCGGCTTCAGTCTGGCCCCGCGCCGCCGCTTCTTCCCGTCGCGTCCCTTGCCCGCCATGATGATCTGAAGGTCTCCCAGCGCCCCGCCAAAGGCCTTCTGGGTCATGGGCCGGTCATGGCCCTCGTCTTCCATCCACTGGGTGTAGTCGCGATAGAGCTCGCTCGCCCCGGTCACTGCATCCGGGTCGAGCACCAGGCGGTCCGTCATCCACTGGGCAAAGGGGTTAGAGCCTCGCCGATAGTCCTCGACGGCATCGCGCACGTCCGCAGGGTCGTTCTTCAGCCCTTCGGTCATCCACGCCAGGACGCCCTCGACCAGCCAGCGCAGGATGCCATCGGCCTCCTTCTTGAGCTTCTCGGGCAGCTGGCCATCGACCATCGCCGAGGGCACCTGCTGACGAAACAGGATGATCTTCAGGCGACGCCAGATGCCGTCGTCAGTGTCGTTGATGGTGGGACGGCGGTTACACTCGATCAGAGGCTTGCCGATCGGATTGAACTCGAACAGGCCCTCGCGCAGCTCACGGGCCTTGATCTTGCCGCCGCCGGTATATTGTTTGATGGCCCCTGCCGCCAGCTTGGACCCGCTCGGTGGCTCCCCTGCCGAGATCAACCGGGTGTCTCCGGCCAGGGCGGCAATGTCTGGACTGGCCTCGGATCCGCGCCGCACGCCCGCATCCAGAAAGGTCTCTATCGCGGCGACCGTGGCATAGGAGCCAAGGGCCTCACGCACCGCACCCACGATGGTCGATTTGCCGTCCCCGCCCTTACCCTGGAAGATGAAGAACTTCTGTTCTGACGTGCTGCCCGTGGCGCAATAGCCCAGCACCATATGCATGTAATGGCGCATGTCCGCCTTGGGCTGGGCAAAGGCGACGACGCCATCAAACAGAGGGCATGGGGCCTTGGGGTTCCAGTTAGCCTCGCAGATCCGTGTGATCCGATCGGCCGGGTCATGGACCGGCGAAAAATCTACAAAGGGAGAGCCATGCGCATCGAGGCGGAACCGGATCGTCCCGTTCTGGACATTGAGCGAGCGCGGGTTGCGGTCAAAATCATCGATACCGACGTCCAGATAGAACTGGGCCACCTTGAGCATGGCTGAGATCTTGCCCGAGTTGCCCGACTGGAGCGCAAAGTCATAGAGCGCCGCCATGGCCCGGGGCGTCATCTCAGGCTGCTTGGCGATCCGGCAGGCCATCTGGGCATGCAACCCCTGCGCAACCCGGTTCGCCAGCCTGACGGCCAACGCCTCGCCATGTTCGCGGTCCCAGTTCTTACCGTTGAAGGCGATCCAGCCGCGATGGCGCAGATACAGAACCGTGCTCGACATCAGGTCGATCTCGCCCGTCTCCGGGTCGAACCGCCCACCGGCAAGGCGGATCAACCGCATCGCGTTGCCATAGTCATTCAGATCGAAGGCAGACAATTCTTCAGGGCTTGGCGCACTGGAGAAGGTGACAAATCCGTCGGCACTCATGCAGCAGCTCCCGTGGAGGCCGCAGTACCCGTAAGGCGGGTCCGCAGCTCATCGTTAAAATCTCGTCCCGCCGATGGCGCGATGGCGCGAACGGCATTCGTCGAAAGGTGAGGGTTGGCGACCCGCCAGGCCTGTTCGGCCAACCCGGCGCAGATCCGCGCCCGGCTGTCGGCACTGAGGGTCGATTGGATGGACTTGCCGCCGGGTCCCCGCGCCTTGATCCTGATCGCGCCCATGTCCCGATCGACAGCGATCAGCACCCGCTCACAGGCCGTGCCCGCCAGGGGCCAGGTAAAGGCCGGGGCCTCAGGATCAGCCTGCACGGCCTCAGGCGAGCGGCGGCCAAAGTCATCCGGCAACCAGCCGCCCTGCAGGCGATTGAGGCTGAGGGCAGCCGCCACATGACAGGGCTCCGGGCACAGAACGGCAGCGGACAGGGCGCTCTCGATGCCCTCAGCCACGATCAGGACCCGGGCACCGGGCAGGCGATCCAGCCAGACCCCACCGAACCGGCCCTCAGCATCGCGCTGCGGTCCCATCATCTTCTTGGCAGGAACCAGGGCAGCCTTGCCAGAGCCATCATGTGCCAGAAAGGTCAGGTGGATGCCGCCCGTCGGACCCGAGGGCGTTACGACGGGACAAACCATCGCGGGTGCCCGCACCGGGCGTTCCAGATCATCAAAACCCCACAGGGCCGCCGGATGGAACCGCAGCCGCTTCAGGGCCCGCTCGACGACAGGACCGGTGAGGCCCCGAGAGGCCAGATAGGTCTCGGCCAGCGTCCCGGCCGCAGGTCGTGCTTCGGACCAGATACGGTGCGCCAGGCCGCTGACCGGCGAGGCTATAGCCGCAGGCGCTGAACGCACCGGCATGGCTGGCAAGGGCAAGGCACCACCCGCCAGCCGCTCCGCTGCCTCACGCGGCGTTCCGCCCCGCAGCAACCGCTCCAGTTCGATGACGTCGCCGCCCGCATCGCAGCCAAAGCACTTGAAGACCCGCGCCTCCTTGTCGACGCTAAATGCCCCGCCCGCCTTCTTGCCTTTGGAGGCACCGCATAGGGGACAGGACCCACGCCACCGGCGGCCCGCGCGAAACAGCGGGACGCCGCCCACGGCCTCGATATCCGCCGCGCGCGCCTGCTCGAACAGGCGGGACAGATCGGGCGCACTCATGGCTTAAGCCCATGACGAAAGGCATAGCTGAAGGCTCGGGCTGAGGGCCTGGGAGCCGATAGGTTTTCAACAAAGGGCGGCTTGATCCGGCCCGGATGCCGGGGTGACATGGCCTGCGCATGGTGGACGGCGCAATAGGCCGAGCCCTCACGCTTCGGGCTGCCACACATCACAGACTGGTCGCCCTGGCCCTCGGGCGCAGCCTCCACCACCCAGCGGCAAGCGCTATAGTCCAGGTCGTTCAGGGTCGGGCCGCGCACCGGATCAGCCATGAATGTCAGTCCGCTGACGATAGGCCGGGGACGCGTCATGCTCGGCCATCGCGGCCTGATCAATCAGGTCCTCGACAGTGCCTGCCAGCACCAGCAGGGGGCGGGCCATCATCTCCCGGCGCTGGCCACTGGAGACGCACCAGGCCCGCAACATCGTCAAAAAGGCCGAGGCCGCCTGGTGCGCCGAAAGGCCATGGCTGCTGAAATCCTCCGCCCTGCCCTGCCGCATTCGGTGGCGAAGATCCAGCAACGCATGGCCCGGGCAAACACCCCCCTCAGGCTGACAGGTGGCACGGGTCAGCCAGACCAGCTGACGCCACGCGTTGCGCACCTCGCTGCGATTAAGGCCCCTCACGCCGGGAAGATCCAAAAGATGGCACCAGTGCTGACGGCACCAGCAACCAGCGCCAGACCAATCAAAAAGGTTAGCCCAACCCGGCGCATCATTTGGGTGACCGCCGACGGCACCGCTGCATCATGTAGGAAAAGGTTCCGGTTCCCGGGATCCGGCGCTGAACGAGGCAAACCAAACCGTCAGCCGCATGACCGGCAGCAGCTGCGCGCAGGCCGTAGAGCGTCACCCCGAAAGCTGAACGACCCGCCAGTTGCACATCCTCGGCCAGGGCACCGCGGTAATATTCAAGGGTGTCTCCGATCGTCGCAGACCGGGCCCAGCGATGCAGGTCCTGCACATCGATCGGCGTGAACGGCTTCACGGGCAGGGTCATGCGCTGACCTCTTCGGCATCGAGCTTGGCTGCCACGTCATCGAGCTCACGCTGCGCGTCCAGCACCGCAGAGCGGATCATGTCCCGGTCGCGCGGTGAGGGGTTGGCCCGCACAAGGCGCACAACCCGCTGCATGTTGGCGGCGGCCTCTGCGGCCTCGCAGGCCTCAGTGATCAGGCTCTTGTCGCTAACCGGCGCAGCGTTTTCTTGCGCCAGCACCGCTGTGATTACGGGCTGGCCGCAGTAATGCTCAAGCTCAGCCACAGCCCGGATATTGAGATACTGACCGGACCCCGGCGTCTGGCACCGGCTCAACTGCGCAGTGGACAGCCCGCAGTGACTGCTGGCCTCTTCAAGTCCACCGCAGGCCTTGATCAACTCGCGTGTCAGATACGCGATCTTCCGATCACTGCTCATGGAAGTCACCTTTGACATTTTCCGGTGCGTGATCGCTTGGCGACGGGCACGGTGCGGCAGTCGCAGAAGCGAATGAGGAGCCGCAGATGGCGAAAACCGCCCGCTCGGTTGCAGGGTCTCCAGCGCCAGACGGGAACCGGCGAAGGTCGTCGGCGCTGGAGATTGCCAACCGCTGCGCCCAGCTGGGGACGGCCGCGGAAGTGAAGTTGGACGGTGCCTCCGAAAAGAGGCGGGCGACACGTGCCGCCCGCCAGTTGTTTCGGGAGGAAACTGCCCAAGGGGCGGGGAGTGATGGATGCGCCGCGCCCATTCCCGCTTTGCGAGAATCAGCGCGGCATGGCTTCCTGAGAGTGCAAACAACCAAGGAGCCAATTATGAAAAGCGAAGACTTCGACCAACTTCCAGACCCACTTTCAGAGGTGGCCGCCCGGGCTGACGCAGCACAGAAAGTTGCACTCGCTGCACTGGAAGAAGTGGTCCGCATGAGTCGCGGTGAAAAGCAGCCAATCGACCTCATCAAAAAAGCCGACGATCTAGAAAGCCATTCCTTTGCTGACCGAAACCCAATTGAACGCAGAGGTCGGACGATTGCCGCTGGCCTGCTTAGGACCCTGTCCGACGTGCTGGAGTCAAAGCCGTGATTACCCGCCGCAAGATCAGGAACCCCGCCTGCCGCGCCAAGTCCCTCAAGCGCGAGGGCCGAAAAGGATAACCCATGATCCCAGATGCTACATTTTGCCGTGATATCGGCCTGGGGTCCGCGCCTGCTTGCGCAGCCTTCAGGCCGATTGTGTCCTTCTCCGATCGCAAGGATCCGGCATCTTCCGACAACACGCTTCCCGAGGCATCGAAGTGCAGAGGCGGCTTTGGCTCCATCAGCCTGTCGACATCTGCCCGCAGGATAGCCACCTGCTCTTCCAGAGTGGGTTGGGTCATTACGAATTCCTTGAGTTGGAGCGGCGGTCATGCGCTCAGGCCTTGATTGGCTTCAATTGGAGCCCGGGATGGCCTTGAGCATCCAATCGGCCAGTCGACCTGCAGGGGCCATTGTTCCGAAAACCATAAAATGGCTCGCTCATAACGCCGAACCTGAATGTCTGCACCACACCGAATGGCGCTTAGCTTTTTGCTGTCGCCAAACACACGCCAGCTAACCGCTGAAGGCTCAAGCCGAGTTGCAGCCCCATAGGCTTCGGCGATCAGGAGAAGTTGCTCGATATGAGTCATGACTCAGATATCGGTAATTTTACCGGCAACGTCAACGGTGAAATTACCGGTGGAGGCCAATCCCTAAACCGGCAAAATTACCGGATGGGACTCCAGGCCATTTTAAATCGAATTGAAGAGCGATTGGCAGCCGTAGGCATGACCGCCGCGGCCGCTTCAAGAGCTGCTGGCCTTAGCGAAGATGCGATACGCAACCTCCGCCGAGCGGTTGAAAAGGGCGGACGCGAACACGGCGGAATCTCGACGCGCACAATTTCGGCCCTGGCAATTCCTCTGAAAACCACAGAAGTCTGGCTGATGGGAGGTGACAAGGATTTTAGTCCACTGTCCGTTCCTGTCGTAGGTTTCGTTCAAGCTGGGGCTGAGGCCGTATTTTTCGCGGCGGGCCAAGGACCCTTTGACTACGTGCCTGCGCCAGATGGCTCTTCGGAAAAGACTGTCGCCGTGGAGATCCGTGGCGAGAGCCTGGGCCCCTTCTTCTCGGACTGGCTGGTCTTCTATGACAACGTGCAGTCACCGGTGACACCTGACCTCCACGGCCAGCTCTGCGTCGTTGGCCTGCCAGACGGTCGGGTCCTAGTCAAAAAACTCAAGGCCAGCCGCGAAGAAGGGCTGTTCCACCTCATGTCCCAGACCGAAGGCCCCCTACTCGATCAGGAGATCGACTGGGCAGCGCGGGTCAAGGCTATGACGCCGAGGTGAGGGGTTTGGCATCGCGGAAAAATATCTACGCACCTTAAGCAGACCATTCCCTTGACACACCCGGAAAAAAACTTGGAATTGCGTTGCCAACGCGGTGCCAATTGAGAGTGTGGATATGATCTACGAAGGGTTCGGGGATGCTCGCCTTGAAGTGAACTTCGGCGTAGACCACCCAATTGAGTTAGTTCAGCTTACGTTAGCGCTACAGTCAATGGCTCGGGACTACCGCCGATATGCCAACGACACTATTCGTGAAAGCGGCGGCAAGGTATCGGACGATGATATCAAGCTGTATGTTACTAAAGTTCAGTCTGGTAGTATAATTGCAGAATTAGGAAGTGCTGCACAAGTGATGGGTGCATTTCTTCCGCTAGTTGATGTGAACCCGATATTTAGCGGTTACGTTCAGTTTTTTGGGGCATCAGTCGAGTATTTCCGGTCATTAGCTGGGCGCGTTGGCCTTAAGGCCTCAGACATATCGGCCACTAAGGCTGCAGCGCAGTCTATGTCGGATATAATGGCCGTTGCAGCGGCGCAGTCGGGTTCCACGTTTAGCCTTACAGCAAAGGTTGGATCTACATCCGCAGACGGGTCGAAATTTGCTGCTCAAATCACCATCACCAGTGAGGAGGCCGCTGAGGCGCAACGTGGAGCACTGATTGCTCAAAAGGTTCTCGATTATCGAGGAGATGCAGATTACTCGAATGTTCTTTTATACTTTCAACGAACCAGTACCAGCACCGCAAAAACGGACGGTCGCACAGATGACAAAGCTATTATCAATTCGATTTCACCCAAGGCACTTCCCCTGCATTTTGCATCCGGGCTTGATGCCGCACGCGTCAATGACATGAAAAATGATCCCAAGCAAAATCCGTTCAAAGCTGCTTTTCGGGTTGATGTGAATGTCGAAACTGACCGCAATCAAGTACCGCGCTTTTACCGGGTCGTGAATATTCATGAAGTCATCTTTGATGAGGAGGAAGAATAGCCCCCCAGGCTACCTAACGACCTACTGGTCCATATAAACATGGGCCATGTCGGCACATTTTTTGGCGTTCGCCACAGACTGGATCGCCGCAACCTCACCCTTTTGCTGCGCGATGGATTGCGCGACGTTTTCTGCAGGCTTGAGACGGCCGAATGATTGACCGCAACGAGGTCTCCCTATCCGAGACTCGGTGCAAGAAAAACACCCTAGCTAGTTTTTACCTACCCGCAAAACCAGGGCGACTGGGCGGCACCTGCGCATGCAGATCAGGTTCATGGGCGCGATTCTTGTTCCGGTAATTTTACCGAAATTCAGATTGACCCGGTAATTTTACCGCTATACCGTCTCCACGAAACCGGGAGACCAACATGCCCACCGACGCCATCGTCCTACCCTTTCCGACACGCGCCGCTGCGAACCCCGTTCGCCAGGACAATGCGGAACCCGCACCCCGGCCCGCTGCACCGCGAACCCTTGTC
>Ga0209191_1000621_pt1 | contig 26814 bp, 52 predicted proteins | sample S_130626_EF_Meta_FD_187320 | JGI IMG/M metagenome (GOLD analysis project Ga0209191, IMG submission 187320) | Freshwater microbial communities from Lake Simoncouche, Canada to study carbon cycling - S_130626_EF_MetaG (SPAdes) (version 2) | ecosystem: Environmental > Aquatic > Freshwater > Lake ...
GTCGCCTGTAACACTAGCCCGCACATCACATTTTAAGTGTGTGTTTTTAGTGTCGTCATCTCGCTCTACTGCTACTAGTGTAAGCCTAGTACTGTCAAATAATGCTGTTTGCATAGTTTCGCTCCTAATGCATTGTTTAAAAATTAATTATACTACTAGTCTACGTAGTAGTCAACCGCTTGCACTAGCATGTTAAGCGGACTTTCCATATCCCCAAAGCATTCAAGCTCTGCTAGTTGCTCCCCATCACAGCTTGCCTCTAACAGCATAGCTTCTACTTCCGCTAGCTTTGCAAGTATTGCTTCTTTCATTTACTGCTCCTGTTTTGCTACTTAAAAAACTATTATAGCACGGCCAGCCCAAACTGTCAACTACCCCTGTTGTATTAAAGCCACACCTGCCTTGGTGAAAACCCTTTGTCCGGTCTACCTTTTTAGGACCCAGCCCTCCCACTATAACATAGTATAGCAGGGAGAGCCCAAAGTGTCAACCTACATGCTCCAGTAGGATTCACTAGAAGGGGAGCAATAGTTAGGGGTATCATAGCGTTCCTGATACTCTTTGCCACCCATCATGTTGGTTCGGGTAACGTAGGTTTCGTGTATCTCATAGCGGAAGCCCTGGCTTGCTCTGTAGGTATGCTTGACCGTATGCTCTAGCATACTTAGATTTTCCGAAGCATAGTCTGTCTTAGAGAACAGCCGCTCGCCAGTCTTAACCCGCTTGTCCTTCTTATAGATTTCAACGGTGTACATTATGCCAGTTCCTTTTCTACGATGGTGAGCATGTTAGCAGGCACTCTCCACAAGCCCATGCCTGTATCTACGGTAACATACTTGATGGCCACTTTGGTAACGAAACCACGTGTCAGTCGACCTGTTTTGCTACTGGTGAACTCTACGTTATCGCCACGGCCGATGGTGCGTTTGATCTGACGGGCTAGATTGGTACGGTTCCATTTGACCGCATCGATCATACTGTTCAGCTCGGTATTGGTCCAAGACTGCAACATGATTGCTGAGTTAACTTCTTTGATTGATAACATTGGGTGTCGCTCCTTTTGTGTCTGTGTATATGTATTATACAACCTTAAGCCGATTGTGTCAAACGGATTACGAAGCCACTGTAGTCCTTCTTAGCACGTCCCTTGGCCTTGAGCCCTAGCATAATGCCCTTAGGGTCCAAAAAGCGCAGATCAGTTTCGTCTGCACTCGGTGTACCCTCTGGGATCTGATCGTATACCGCAACCACTGACATACCTTGTAGCAGGGCTTCTGCCACGTCAGCATCATTGCCATCAGCCTTAGAGAACGTCAAGTGGTAGTTAGGGATATGCTTGACCTTACGACCTAAGACCTTAGTGTAGTCATAGAACTGTACATTAGGAAAGCATTCAAAAATGTTCTTGCCACCAAAGGAGCCATCGTACTTCTCCCAGCTAAGGTCACTCGTACCGTTCAAACGGAACACTGGAGTCAAACCCTTGCGCTCTGCGAACTTGATAGCCTTTGTAATGTCGCTATGCAAGTCCATCATAAACCCTACACGGTCTTCAAAGAAGTATTTGGTCTTGCGTATACGTGCCTTCTGTATCATATTGGTGTTCTCACCGCGCTTGAACATGCCACCACGTCCGGCAGTGTTTAGACATGCCGCCGTGCATCCTGCTGTTCGCTTGGGGCAAGTCTCCTTACCTGACAAGTCAGCTGGTGCAAGATGCAAGATGAAGCTTAGATAGCCCAGCTTGGTGCCCTTTTGGATTTTAGGGTTTGCTGTTGATAATAGTTTGAACATCGTTTCGCTCCTTTGTTTAACTTAGCCTTAATTATAGCAGAAATGAATAACCCAGTCAACCACTGGGTTAAAGGTACTGATCGTTGAGTTCTGTACGGTACAGTTTAACCAACTCGCGCTCGTATGCATAAGCTTCAGCACGACCTCTGATCACGCAGATCACTTCATGTGCCCAATCCGTCCAGTTACCTGACTTGATATAGCGATAAAGCTCCCAGTCCCTATCTTCGTGTCTAGCTCTGCTGATATGCTTGCGCCAGCGTTCTTTGACAGCCTTGGCTACACTAACCGAACCCTTGCGGGTAAGTCCTATATATGATTGCCCGTTATGGGTAGCCGCATATATGATATAGTTTGAATCTCTTCGTGCTGTTCTTTTCGTCATGTGATAATTATAGCATTTTGGATCCAATAAGTCAAGTGGCGGAAAAACAACACTACTGCCGTCAGGGTTGTTGACAGTCTGAGCTTTTGGGCTTATAATTATAACATAATAAGAAAACGGGTAGACCGGCACTAGGTTCGAACAGCTAACACTGGGGATGGACGTGGAGGGTGGGCGAAGCGATCTAAGTTAGTAAGCGCCAACTAACCGTTTTGGCGTGGCTTTTGAGCAACAAAAAATTTGCCCAAAAGAAAACCCGGTTGACAAACGGGTTTTTGGCTGAGTTTCCTCGGCCTGTTACTCTATAATAATTTGGTAACCGCCTCGGGGCAATGATTGATTAATAAAGTCACATGCAGATTCTTGATCATCAAATATGCCATAATCACAAGCACGACAATCATACTTGAAGATATGAATATTGCGTGTAGTAATGCACATGCTGATATGTATATTGTAACCCCGACTAGCCTGTAGGTGTGCAAGTGTAACCATATTATTCTCTGAGATAGTCATAGTATTACTCCCTGTATATATTATATAGCAGGATCTGCACAGTTTAGCATCCAAAGGATCAATTACTAGGATCTACTACTGTACCTTACTATGCGTCGAGTGTTATAACAGTGATCTATAATAGGGAAAAGTGTGAAATAGATCTCCCCACCGCCTCATAGTGGTCAACAGACGGGGTTCGGTCAGACTAAAATGGCCAAAAAGTGTGGAAAAGTGCAACAAAGTGTGGCCAAAGTGGGAGAACGGTTCACTATCCTGGTTGACAATATGGATATAGAGTAGATTAAATTTTCCTTATGGATCTGGCAGACAGGCATAGTTAAAATGGATACGCAACCTGCCCTACGCATGTGTACAGCGGGGCCTACACCCACTTAACCCTGCGTATACAGTGCTTGTACCATTGGTGCTACAGCGGGGCCTACGTCCGATCCTCTCGTGTTAACCAACCTTTATCCACTGTTAGCCCACAGCATTCTGCACTGTGACCCACAGAGCCTGGACATTAGCTCAAAGTTCTTGCTGTATACACTATAAGACTCTATACTACTAGCATATGAGTCCGGCAAAGCGAAGCGGTCACTGCATATACTATAGCTAGTACGGTTCCTTATTTGGGATATACCAATGCAGTCTATACACATGCTAGTACACATACGCACAGCGGGGCCATATATACAGTTAAGGATACACTATGAGTAAAGAACGCATATACCCATTAGACGCTAAAGATGCATTTTGGCTAGTGATTACATGGGCCCTTATACTCATTAGCGTTATCATACTAGTCATATGAACTCATTAGACTTTCTAGAGTTATTTGCTGTATTCTTACTCATATGGGCTATTATATTTTACTTTATAGGCAGACTTAAATGACATCATATACAGTACACGTTGTATGTAAACACAATACCCGTCAGTTGTTACTCATACAGGGCTCAGTTGATCATGCGGTTAGTCTAGCTGTATATGATGAGCACACTGGTACTACACTCATGCGCATGACAGAACCCAATATTGATGAGTTCAAACGTGCTATCGCTATTATGGAGTCTGAATGAGAAATATCAACTGGGGACAGTTATTGATAGTCTTGGGCATGTGTTTAATTCTTACAGGACTACTGCTATGAACGAAAAACTTAAAGAACTTAGAAAACAGGCTGCACAATTTGGCCAAGATGACTATAATAATCGGCGTAGAAATCGTGGACCGTTATACGAAGAAAACGAACTTCACGATATCGTCAATCAAAAGTTCGCTGAGTTGATTGTTCGGGAATGTCTGGATGTTATGAGCAAAAAAGCCAAAGAAGCCGAAGAACGATTCACATACATGGGTGATGATGTTCCAACAACAGTACATCAGAGTAACATCTCGAAACATTTCGGAGTTGAAGAATGAACGAACGAGTTCAACAACTATTGAAACAAAGTACTAATCCTCCTTGGGATGGTGAACAGGGTCCAATGAACGAATTTAATCTGGAAAAGTTCGCCGAGTTGATTGTTCGGGAATGTATTGCTCAATGCGAACAATTTTTGGGTGATCCAGATTTTACAATTGGTGCAATGCGGTGTGCGATTCAACTTAACCAATATTTCGGAGTTGAACTATGAACCTACGAATTCGACAACTTGCCCAAAGATGCTATTAGAATTATTGAATCTTAACATAGCGGGCGTTGTTGCTCTATATGCTATCCTATTGGCCGTGATAGTCTTTGCGGTGCTTTGGTTTACCCGAAACTATTAAGCGACGAAGTGCGAATTCCTGCTCGAAGCTAGTCTGACTGCGCGAGGCGGACTAGGTGAGGACTTAGAGATTCTTCATCAACCGCACCGCGCAAATTCTTGCGCTACCGCTTCGCGGCTTATTGGGCTTATATGCCCGATCGATTGTAGGTAACCGGCATTTCGCAGATATACTTGTTTTGATATAGGTGTTTGATTGTGTTACAATCGCCACTGGTCAGCAGGCCTGCTCCGTGATCTGATATGCCCTTGCCTGTAGTAGCATAAGAGCCGATTGAGGCCACTGTGTATACAGCACAGGCTTGTAGGTTTAACACCAGTAATATGAGTATGACTCGCATACTGACATTATAAGATCTTTAGTCTTCTATGTCAATATAAACGGTGGCTATTTCGTAGGGTATGTGTATGCCCGAACGGCGAGCTGATTCACGTAGAGCCTGTAGGTCAACAGTAATTGGATCCCCGTCCCTATAGTAGGTATAGGCTGACTCGAAAACCAATTGTTCCAGCCAAAATAGCTCACGATCTTTTAGAAACTCTACCCATGAACCCTCGTGGGCTGTTACCTGTACTAGGGTGCCCCAATGCTTGTGTTGGTATAGATCAGTTATATTCATGTTATTCAACTCTCGGGGTAAAACGATGTTCAAATGCTTCTAGAAAGCATGAGTATTCTTCCAGGGTATGCACGTTGATGTAACGTACCCATGCTTTGGTATCTTGTTGTGTAATCTCAGTGATACGAAATTGTTTACGGTCTGGCCCTGCCCAAAGCTGGCCTACATGTGAAGTTTTCATTGGTTAATCATCCTAACGTAGGCCACAACATCGATAGTGCTGATCAGCAGATAGTTGGCTATCATGCCTGTTGATCCCCTGGTCCAAGCGGCCCATGCAAATATACAGCATTGTATGATAAACAGGGGGTATAGATATATGAATGGGGGTGTGGGTAGAGTATAGCCCATCCAAATGGTACATGAGATACTCATGGCCCATGCCAATAGCTCTAAGGAGAAACGTAGAGGGTGTGTATTAAAATCCTGTTTGATATAGGCTACTGTGTCTTTGATCATACAGTAATTATCTGCTATAAATATACACATGAGGAGTTGTGAATAAAATATGGGAGCCATTCAAGATTTATATCCCGAGCATCTACTGCTGTATCCAAACAAATGGGAACTAGATGCTGAACAAGGATTGGCTACCAAGACGTGGGTTGGTTCTGACACCCAACTACTATTCGAACGAAACTTAAAAAAACAACCCGCTGATTGGTACTACAGAACCCAACCGGTCACATATCAATTTAACTCAAATAACTATCGATGCCCCGAATGGGCTGATATTGTATGGCAAGACAGTTGGGTCATGCTGGGCTGTTCTATAGTAGAAGGCGTTGGACTTGCCCTTGACGATTGTGTAGCCAGCCAGTTATCTCACGTGATAAAAGAACCAGTGATAAACTTGGGGGTTGGAGGTTCGGGTCTAGATGTGACCATGTTTAACAGTATCCGATTACTTAAAACTAGCATCCGTCCCAAAGGTGTAATTGTGCTTCACGGAAACCATAACCTATCTAGGATAGCTGTTTTTTCACCGATTCATGCAACATTAGCGGGCAGTTGGATATTAGATCGACCAAAGGCTGAGGGATTTCCGTTAGACACCTTTTTTAAATTATGGACTAGACATCCAAACAATGCCGAAGCTCATACGCAAATGCATCTAGAAGGTGCTATTGCCCTTTGGAAGTGTGCAAATATTCCAGTGTTTTCTATTAGTATAAACAACTTGTCCGGTATAACTGACCGAGCAAGAGACATTATGCATCCAGGACGAATAACTGCTAAGGACTGGGCACAACAGATAGCAAAGATTATACAGAATCCGCAGTCGTAAAAAAAGGCCCGCTCAGGGCCTTTTAAGTATCAAACTCTAATTAAAGAGTAATACCCATTGCTTTAGCCTTGTAACCTAATGCTACGATTTCACGGCTTGGCTTGCCCAATACATATTCAGTAACTTGAACACCGTTACCAGCACGACGGCTGTTAGCATAGACAGCGTAACCATTATGACGGATACGGCTTACTTCTGCGCCTAAGTTCTTAACACCAAAACGCTTTTCAGCTTGTGATGCAGTTAGTGTGTCACCATTGTATAGTGCGTTGAAGACTTTGTAGGTCTTTGTTTCTGGATTAAAAAATTTCATAGTTGTTTCCTCTATATAAAGTAGCTGTAATCACAGCATTTACAAAGTATAACAGGAGCAAACTGTAATATCAAGTAGTTTGGTGATATTGCTTTAACTCAGGATGCCAAAAAGTCTTGCCAGGGAAACGTTTGGCCGCTAAGGTAGCCGCTTGATAGATGTTTTGAGCTTGGGCTAGGAATTCACCGGTGGTCTTGTCATAAGCATAGACAACACCATTTACCTGCTCAATATCCATTTCAACTGCATCTTCAGGCACACCATGTTCTGTTTGAGCTTTAGCTTCATCGTTTAGCTTTTTAACTTGCTCCAAAAGCCTAATCATATGCTCAGGATTCTCGGATATTTTAAACAGCATAGTTACAGCTCTAAGATGCCATCCTGCATAAAATGCCAAAACAACAAGTACTAAAATTAAAATGTAATCCATTAGGATCTCCTTAAAGGATAAGTTTATTTAAGCAATTCTAAGTTAATAATCTTAGCAACTCTAGTACCTACGTCCTCGCCGCTAGCAATAACATAAGTTTGGTTATCATGTCGATCTTTACGATCGTCGTATCTGCGTACATTCAAAATTCGGCCGCCAACGGCTGATGTTAGTTCAAATGTAATTCGATCTTGTCCTTCTGGGTTGCCGCGTTCTACCATTGCTGATCCTGATGCTAGTGTATGCATTTTTGCTGATATCCTATTTTTATAATCACGGTCTTCGTATTGTTGTTCGTAGTAGTCTTTATTTTCCCATGCTTTTTTGGTTTGTTTATAAAACCATCGATCAAACCACGTCATGTTGAAGACCTCGGAGTTGTACAACTATCACTCCAGGTTTCTTGTGCCAGTTGTTTGTATTCATACAGTTCTTTTTCAGTTTGGTACTGCTCTTCAGTTAGCCCGTGCCAACCAATACATTTACCAGTTGGGCTACGACCACATCCACATTTACCAAATTCTTTTGAGTTTTCAGTTGCTCTTACTTGCATGTTTTATCCTTTTGATTATTTCGTTTGCCTGGGAAAAATCCCCTGCTTCTAGCCAATGTTCAATTACTTGTTCCATTTGCTTTTGAAGTCCGTTCATGTAGGGACGCTGGTATGTGTTAGCATAAGGTTGCGTCCATTTAATTGTATATAGATACTTAGGGTTCATTTGTATGGTCCTTGGTTAGTTCTGCAATTAATAAAAATCGTTCATAGGCTTTACGAACACTAGGGTTCTCTAATAACTTATCTGCTTCTGCCATTAGAGCTTTGATACCTGCTTCTGCAATATCATGAGCACTATTAGTTTGCAGTGTGGCCAAATCATTGCCAAACTCTCTGGCTAATTTGTTCCACGCCCTACGTTGGCCTTCTGTAATAGGGGTCTTCTGCGGGCGTAGTTCGCTGGCCTTTTGAATAGCCTTACACATGGCATCTTCAGCGACACGACCAGCGGCAATCATGGGAGCATAAGCTGGATCAATATTGAATCTACGACTACTGCCACCAGGATAGCTTTGGACTAGATGAGTGCCTTTTGGAAAGCTATCGCAGAACTCTGATGAGTAGGTACTGTGTGGAATGTACCTACGTCCTTTTTTGATATAGAAAATTACTTCTTCGGTCATTCTACTGTACCTTCCACTCGGTTGCCTTCTTTAAGTGTACGCATCAACTGTCGATTCTTTTCTTTTTGTTCACCAGTCTGACGTTTCTTTTCATCGCTGATACGCAACATCATGTCATACTCACGTGCCCAACGTACACCAGCTAGCCAATCTTCCAGTCGTTCCAAACTACCCACAAACAGTTCCGCATCACGGCTGTAAATTGGCAAGCTGTCAGCATCCTTTGGCACAAGGCTTAAGGCACCGTGATCTTCGGTCCAATCACTGTGTTTGCTCTTGCTAAACTTAAAACCAAGTTCGTCGACCGCTTGCTCAACACGCTTGATTCTTTGAATTGTATTCCATCCGCTCATAATAGTCTTCTGTGTGTTACGATTGTGCAATTATAGCATCGACAACTAAATGTGTCAATAGTTTCAAAACAGATTGACTAAATCGTCAACATCGCTTATAATATTAGTACGATCAACTAGATTTGGAGTTTTGGATGGAAGCTGTTAAAGAAGTTACAGTTTGGGCTGATGCTAAATCGGCTGTTAATCACACGTATCTTTTGGATGGTGACAAGATGGTTGCCTATATCCGTTATGGTACTACGGATCCATTCTGGTTTAAGAATCCAATCAAAGGTTTTAGCCGCAGTGGCCGCAAGTTTGAAACACTCAAAACTAATCCATTTAAAGGGTCAAAGAAAGAAGAAGTATTAATGCCCTGGATTAAAAAGGTGCAGGGTTCAAAGCCAAATACATTCTATACAGTTAATACAGATGAAAATACTTGTACTTGCCCAGGCTTTACGTTTCGTGGATCGTGCAAACACGTTAAGGAATTAGAAACTTGTTAAGAGACTTACCAAGAAACCCTCCTACAATATATCCGTTGTTCTCTGCGCCTATATATTGCCAATTCAATACAGGGTTTAGATTAAATGAATTGGTGATAGATGAGCTTGCTGAATTACCAGGACTTGGGGATGACTGTGGCCTAAGTAAGAACATCGATGTGCTAGACAGACCAGATCTCATTCAAGCCCGCGACCTATGCGAATATCATTTACAACAATATGTAAAAGATATATGTGCGTTTGATAATGAAATATACATTACTACAAGTTGGTTGTCCCGTAATCCAAAAGGTGTAGACCACCCCCCACACTTCCATCCAAACAGTTTATTCAGCGGTTGTTTGTATCTTAGATCTAGTCCAGACAATCGGCTATCATTCCACGGACAGAATCACTTCACTAGTCATTTTCCATTGACCTACAACCTAAAACAGTTTAATATATACAACAGTGACGAGTGGTGGGTTCCTGTAGATACAGGCACTATTGTTATATTCCCTAGTAACCTAAAACATAGTGCAAGCCCAAACACACTAGATGAAATACGTGTTGCTCTATGCTTTAACTCTTTTATCAAAGGCACGCTTGGTGGTCCAGGGGACTATGCAGGCAGATTGGAACTTAAATGATTACATGGTTTGCCGTTATTATTTTAGTATTCACAGGACACTTATGGTGGGCATTGTTTTTGGCCTTACTTGCTATCTTATTGGAATAACATGATTATATATTTGGATATGGATGATGTAGTTGCCGACTGGATGCCAGCGGCTCGTGCTATTGTTAATCGCAACTGGGACTACGGTGAACGTATTCCGGAAAGCGATTGGAGTAAAGTCAAAGCCAAACAACGATTCTATAGGGACTTGCCATTAAAGCCTGGAGCACATGACCTAGTTAACTATTGTCGTAGTGCTGTGTCTAACGGACTAGCAGATGACTTACGTTTTCTTACAGCACTACCACATGACTACTCAGTACCATTTGCAGTATATGATAAAGTCCTTTGGGCAGATCAACACTTTCCAGGGATCCCAATGTTCATAGGCCCATTTAGTCACGACAAGTGGCGCCATTGTCAGCCCGGCGACATCTTAATTGATGATCGAACTAGCAATTGTGAAGAATGGGCTCGTGAAGGTGGATACTCACATATCTATCGTACATGGGAAGCCTGCAAGCCTTGGTTGGAACAACAACTCGAAGGTGCTCAACAAGCCAAGGCTTGGATTAAAAATGAATACTACGAAGACGACGTTTAAGGGCAAGGGTGTTGTGCAGATAACAGGCCGGCGGACCGGTAAAAGTTATTGGACCAGCCAAGCTATTGATAGGCTCATGCGTGACATTATGCAACAACCTATATCGGATTTAGTGCTTAGTGAAGGCACAGTATATGGCAGTCGTTATTATACGGTAGAGCCTGTAGGCGGCAATTGGAAAGATATGGAACTATGGTGCGAAGGATCATTTGGCGATCCAGGAGATAAAATATGGGACTCGGGCCCAGCGCCGTTACCAGCAAAGCGTTGGTACATGAACAATCGTAAGTTTTGGTTCCGTAATGAAAAAGATCGAGATTGGTTTATTATAAGGTGGCGCTCTTGACTAGTTTTGAAGATAACATAATAACTGAAATGGGTAATCAGATGTCTAAAGAAATAGACTTTGAAATCCTGTGCAGTATGCTAGCAGAAATGGGTTGGACAAAAATTATATTACGTCCAATGGCTATGGAAGACAGTTACGAAGTAGACCAATGGACTAGTAAAAATATTAAAGGTCATTTTGAACAAATGGGTCTTGTATGGATATTTGAAAAAGAACAAGATGCTAATTGGTTTGCACTGAGGTGGTTATGAGTAACGATTTTTTTAGAAAATATGACATGCAGGTTTACCCTAGCCATCGTAAGATGCGTAGGATTCCACGTATGCGGAACTATACCAATCTATGGAATGTTACAGCCACAGATGCCCTGGCACACCAATCATTTGAAGTAGAGGATGTTGCCTGTGTTGACATTACTATGCCGGCGGATCGACTAAAAGAAATAGAAGATATTCTTGAATGGTATGAAGATAGAGAAGGTAAGATTAAACACAATGATGAAGTAGTTGGAATGTTGCGCAGGGATGAACGGGTGCGGATTGAGTACCCTGCCGTACAAGCCGCTTATAGAAAGTATCTAAATTTACTGGAGTTATGTAGAAAATGATTAAGGGTTTAATGGGCAACCAGGGTATTAATGTCAGTGGCGGCAATACTAGCCTACCCTATGTTGGCCCTAATGCCAATAACCCTATGACGGGTATGCTTCGTGTTAATGGCACAGAGCTGGAAGTATTTAACGGTTCCAGCTGGCAACAGCTTGCCACCAGCTATGCCACTGTAAGTTTAGATCAAGACACACAAGATTTGTTACAATGGGCTAGAGCACAACGCACTATGGCATTGAATAGACTTACACTTGCCCAAAACAATCCGGCACTAATGAAAATATTGGAACGTATCAAAAAAGCAGAGGACGACTTTGAGTTATTAAGTAAATTTGTGGAATATGATTCCAAAATCGAGTGAGGCCTACTGGGACTATCTAAAACAGTTTGAGTATAGAATTACTATACAGTTAGGCCATACCTATACTACTGATTATAAAGAGTTCCACGAATGGTGCAATACAAGATTAGGCAACAAATATAAGGATTGGTTTATAACATCAAACGGCAAGGGTAACTATACCTTATTTGCTCGTTCAAACAAATGGTCTACATTTTTGTCACTGACTTGGGTTGACAAAATAATTGTATAGTTATATAATTAACACAACTTACCCTATGGAATGTATTATGGAAAATAAATCGTTTAGAAATTGGTTACACGAACTTTGGTTACAAAATTGTGACGAACATAGAGACTATAATGAGTTGCCATTAACTCAAGAAGAATATTTTAAACGATACAAATATTGGCTTAGACGAGAGTATCGTTTTCAACTAAGGAAACAAAATGTTTGATAGTATATTCTTTATTTTAACCCTGCTGTTTATCAAGCATTGGTATATTGACTTTGTTAATCAGTCAATGGAAGAAGTTGTGGGCAAAGGTATTTACGGAAACGCACACGGGTTAATGCACAGTATCAAACACGGTGTTGCTACTTTCTTAATCTTCTGGTGGTTACTGAATTGGCAGGGTGCAATTATTTTAGGGTTTATTGATTTTGTTACGCATTACCATATTGACTGGTTAAAGATTAATATTAACAAACGTTGGAACTATACTACGGAGAACCCAAAGTTTTGGGCATGGCTAGGCGCCGACCAGCTAGCACATAGTATAACCTACTTGTTTATTGTTTGGCTTGCAATATGATTAATTTTAACTTTAATCTAACTAATCCATTTAGTAATCGCTGGCGCATTATGTTTTGTAAAAGCGGCCTACTAGACAACCACAAGGCTTGGGAGTTCAACGGCTATCAAACACATCACATAGTTGATATCAACTTTAATTTGTCAGTTACTGGAGACCACCCAGGCGTGTCCATAATGTTAGGCCTGTTTGGTTATAGTTTAGAATTAAGTGGGTATGACACTAGACACGAGGATATGAGATAATGGAACATTGCAAAGTAGGTATGTTTCGAATTCCCGGATTAAAGTTTCCCAAAGGATTTTTACCTGAGGACATAGTAATCGAAATGGCGGAATGGTGCAGGGAAAATCATGTGGGTATTATTCCAGAAGACACTGACGGAAGCCTGTGGAGTTTTCGTAATGAAAAACACCGTGATTGGTTTGTTCTAAGATGGAGTGACTCAATTGCTAAACTTAATGAGACAAAAGAATAGTGTCTTTGCGAGTGGCTGAACATTACTATTGGGAGATAGCAAATAGATTAAGCATGGCCGTTAATAAAACTTCCCAAAAATATAGAGTATACAACAACAACGTTCACGAACGAAGAATTGTTCATAAATTTTTTATGGGCGATGTAGAAGATCCAGAACTATATTGTGCCCAACCAATTTATGAATGGCAACAAACAGATCATGGTAAATGGGTAATGGCACACGGGCTTGACCCAACCTTCCATATTCACCCTGACGCAATATCGTACGGATACCAAATTGTAATAACAGCACACATTACGCCTAAAAGATGGACAGAATATGTTCTAAGAGGTTGGTATACTGGTTGACTACTAGCTCAATGTATTGTATAATAGACACATATTAACACACAGAGATCTGTATGACCTTTAAATTCAAATACGAAGACGTTACTAAAAAACCAAATCCAATGGTTAAGATTAACCCTCTTAAACGTGGATCTGGTAAAACAGTTAGCCTACAAGATCGAGTTGATACTCTTAATAAGAGTGCGGCTTGGAAGAAAACAATCAAAGCCTGGACTACCCAAGGCAAACAATTTGATCTTACACGATTGCCAAAAGTTTCTATGGAGAAGCTGGGATCAATTGAGATTGATGAAGATATCCAACGTGCATTAGATGACAAACATTGTGCTAATCGTATTGCTGACCCGGATTTGTTTGACCCGGCATTGTTACAAACAGCACAATGTATTAAGACTTCCGAAGGTAAGTTTATTAGTATTGACAGCCAACATACTGTTAGTACAGTTGCCGCATTAATTGATGCCGGGCTTGTACCTAATAACACAGACTGGCGCGAATTTCAATTCCCATTCCAATACATTGAAACAGATAATCTTGCGTATGCCCGTCGTGCGTTTAGTATCCTTAATGGTAAAGGTAAGAAAAAGCAGTCTGCATATCAGCAGATGCGTAACAGTATCTTCATCGTGCGTATCGACAAAGACAAGTCTGATCAAGAAGATGTTGATCTTGAAAAGAAAGTTAGCATTGCTGAAAAGTACGAGTGTTTCCCAGTTGAATCAGATAGTGATTTAGCTAAGTATCCAGGTACATTTACTAACATTGCTACATTTAAAACCCTTAGCGATGACGAGGTGACTCAATCATGCGAATGGCACAACAAGTATTTCCATTACGAAAATGTACACGTTAGTTTGTTCTTTGTGTTCCGCGACTTGTGTCGCCAATTTGGTAGTGCTAAGATTAAATTGACTCCTAAGTTACAAGAAGAGCTTGCCGCAATGGTACAAAGTTGCTTTGGTAACTTGTCACAGTTCCAAGAATCAGTTACAGAAGCACATCGCCGTTGGACTGTACAACGTTATGGTTATCAAGCGGCTTGGGATGACGATGCTTATGCTTGTGCATTAATCCAATTGTATCAACATTTTGGCGGCAAAGAAAAGGTGGCACCCACCTTGCTTGATCACTTCGACGGACTTATCGAATTCTTTGATCAAGATATTTTGAACTTAGCTGAATAATGTACCATTTCTACTTAATTGAATCGTTGGGTGGTAGGGCAGGCTTTGGCATTGCCCAAGACTTCAAAGAACGCAACAAACAATACTGCTCTCATGCAGGTGGTATTGTTAACATGCATGTCTATAGCGGACTACGTGCTCACGCTAAAGCATTAGAACGAACAATTAAAACACAATACATCGACAATCTTTGGATTATTGAAGATTGGAAAACTGAGTGGCTCAATGACGATATTCCAATGAGTACTCTAAAAGAATATGTTGATAATTTGATAAAAGAAAGACATTTCCGTCTCCAACTAATCTCTAGCAACTATAACTTTCAACAGGAACTACCATGACAGACTTTAGTGATATTAAGTATACTCGTACTATGGACAACTATGAAGGCAAGTATGTAAGTATCCGCCAATCGTTAGAGTTTCATAAACTTAACTTCAACAATCCGTTTTATAACGATGATGCTAAACAAGAAGAGAAGTGGATGATGTCAAACATTGTCCGTCGTTTTGGACAGTACTTCATTGAAGAAGATGCAATCTGTAAGGATCGTAAGAGTTACATGTACGGCACAGGGGTTGCAGACCAAAAAGGTTTTGAACATGTATTACCACTGGGCAGTGACAAACAAGAAGAAACAGGCCGCCTGTTTGATTTTATTAAGAATCGAATTACGGTAGACGAACTATTGTGGTCTCCAATTTGCCGTAGCCATATAGACCTAGACGAGTTTATTAAGGGCAAGCACGTATACCTAAACGAGGATACTAATCACTTCTTCAAACGATATCTAAGTGCAGGTTATCAAGGAGAGATGTATACATGGAGCGGAGCAAAAGTTGATATGACAGCATGGGATTTTAATGATCATATAAGCCAAGTAATTAAACCGCACCCAATCTGGGGAAAACTCTGGAAAAAGTTTGCGCTTTAATGGCCGGTATATTTCTGCCACAATTTGTAAGAAAGTTTCATGGCCGGTATAAATATATTATGTAATAAACATATCAAGGAGAGGCACATGACAACTTATATAAAATATGACGAAGAATTAGTATCAAACTCAATAGGCAGAAAATTTTGGATTTATAAAAACGACAGCTTTTATCAACAGCGCATTAAGGGTGCCGGCCCATACCAAGGCGCTAACTTAAAGCGTCTGAGGGACTTATGCCCGCAAGCACGTACTGTAATTGATGTAGGTATGAACATTGCAATGAATACAATTGAGTATGCAACTTGGGCTAAAGACGTACACGGCTTTGAACCCACTCCCCAAACATATGATTTAGCAATTAAAAATATTGATATTGCTAGAACACAAAACCCTGCAGAATTTAGTAAAGGTTGGTACAAGTCTGGTTCTAGTTGGGCTCCGCTAGCTATTACTAGTAGCATTACTACGCACACCGAAGCGTTAGGCCCCGAGGAAACAAACACTGAGATTGTCATACGTCCCAACAACGCCGGACACAATCATATTAACAATGAGGATCGTCCTCGTTGGACTGGTAAGAAGTGGATTCCACGTACAGACAAACATCATAAAGTTGACTACGAAAAGGTCCCGGTTAAAGTTAAAACACTAGACAGTTATAACTTCCAAGACGTTGACATTATTAAGATTGACGTAGAAGGATTTGAATATGATGTATTGCTAGGCGCAACAGATACAATTGACAGATGCAAACCTGTTGTACAAGTTGAAATGGTATACGGGCAACCACATAGGTTTGGACATAGTGTACACGACATTATTAATTATTTTAAAGAGCGTGGTTATAAAATGACTCTTTGTGACGGCACAGTTCTTCCTATGGAATGGGTGCAAAAGAAACAAGGTAAGGAGATGCCAGTAAAAGGTAAGATGGATAGATTCTTTGTACATGAAAGCCACGACTCGTGGAACCGTTTTAAATCTAATCCAATAAATGCATTATTTGAATTTGAGTAAAGTATGCGAATCCTTATTACAGGTTACGAAGGATTTATAGGACGTAACATGATGGCAATGTGCCACGCCGAAGAAGGCTGGCAATTAGACGGGTATGAATGGGATCCACTAGTCAAACCTGATGTGCAAGGATATGACTGGGTCATTCACCTTGGTGCTATTGCTGATGTTAGTGAAATCGACGTTGACAAGATTCTAGTACAGAATTTAGAGTTTAGCCAATGGCTATTCCACGAATGCAATAAACACGGCGTTAACCTACAGTACGCAAGTAGTAGTACTGTCTATGGTAGCACACGCGACTTTAGCGAGTTTGCTCCGTGCCGCCCACAAACCCCATATGCGTGGAGCAAGTACTTATTTGATCGTTGGGTATTTCAGCAAGAACAACACATCTATGTACAAGGTTTCCGTTATTTTAATGTATACGGTAAATGGATGCATCTGCGTGGCAAACGTGCTAACGTTATTCACAAATGGCGCACACAAGCTCGTAAAGAAGGTAAAATAACTGTGTGGGAGAATGCCGAGACAATCAAACGTGATTGGACCTGGGCCGGAGATGTGTGTAGATTACACATTGATTTTATTAAGCAAGTACACGGTAGTGGCATCTGGAATGTAGGTAGTGGTCTACCTCACAGTTTTTTAGATATTGCAGAAGCTATTGCAGAACAAGAAGGTGTACCTATTGAGTTTGAACCTGTTCCTTTAGTAGAACAGAATAGGATGCGCACAGCAACAAAAGCTGATTTAGCGCATTTAAAAGAAACAATTGGCAAACGTAAATGGCTAAACATTTACGAATGGCTGGAGCAAGAATGAGATTAGAAGGTATTGTAGAAAAAGGCTGGGGTGGAGAATATATCTTCGCCACTAACGACAAGTACTGTGGGAAGATAATGTACTTTAAACAAGATGCTAAATTTAGTATGCATTTCCACAGCGAAAAAGACGAAACGTGGTGCGTATTACACGGTCGGTTTGAAGTTAAGTATATCGATACTAACGATGCTAGTGTGCATTCGGAGATACTAGAAGAAGGTGATACATGGCGTAACTACCCGTTAGAGCCACATCAATTGATTTGTCTTGAAGAAGGCATCATTGTAGAAGTTAGTACACCAGACAGTGTAGAAGACAATTATCGTGTAGGGAAAGGTGATAGTCAAAAATGACACAGCCAACAATCATATGGACAGGTGGTTCCGCAGAGCTTGGCTCTAAATGCGTTGTTGGGCTAGATCGGGACGGTGTTATTAATGAAGACCTAGGAACATACTGTGTCCACCCAGATGCATTTAAACCTATTACAGGTAGTTTAGAAGCAATGGCTGAACTTAGACGCAAGGGTTACAAGATAGCAATCATTACAGACCAAGGTGGTATTGAGAAGGGTATAATGACTATGGAAGATGTAGATCTTGTACACAACCGTATGTATGAGTTACTTGGGCAAGTAGGATGTTTGTCTATTGATGCATTGTATTATAGTGCAAGCAGTCGAAAGGACGATCCATTTGCCAAACCTAACACTGGCATGTTCAAACGTTGCGAAAAAGAAAATAAACATATTAAGTTTAAACAAGGATACTACGTAGGAGATAAGATTAAAGATCTTAAAGCCGCACTGAACATAGGAGCCAAGCCTGTATTAGTTAGAACCGGATACGGTAAGGAAACAGAAGTAGATCTAAACAGGTGGGCATACCGCGAACTTAAAAAACGCACTATCATATTTGATAACTTGGCTGAATTTGTAAAGACGTTAGAATGAAGATAGTTGTAAACGGTACATTTGATATAATACACTTAGGGCATATAAGATTACTAGAGTATGCTAGAAGCCATCCAACGTCTTATGTGTTAGTGTTAATAGATAGTGATAGGCGTGTTAAAGAATTAAAAGGATCCGATCGCCCAGTACACACAGAATATGAACGTGCAAGTATGCTGTTTGCTTTAAAAGCTGTTGATCGTGTAGAAATATTCGATAGCGATACTGAGTTAGCACAACTGATTAAAGACTTTGATCCTGATGTCATGGTTAAGGGTAGTGACTACAAAGACAAACCTATAATAGGGTCAGAATATTGTAAAGAAATTAAATTTTATGACAGATTTGGAAAATATTCAACAACCAACACCATTCAACATATTACTAGTAGGGGATGATTGTGTAGATGTCTACCAATACGGTACAGTAGATCGTATTAGTCCCGAAGCACCTGTTCCTATTTTTAAATATTCCCACGAAAAGCGCAAGCCAGGCATGGCTGGCAACGTTGCATGTAACTTAGAAGCATTAGGCTGTAGAGTAAATTATCTACATGGCAACACATCTATTAAGACTAGGCTAATTGATATCCGAAGCAAACAACAAATAGTTAGAATAGACAACGATGTTAGTTCTAATCCTATTACATTTGAAACTGATATCCCTGACGTATATGATGCTATTGTAGTCAGCGACTATAATAAAGGAACTATTAGTTACGAGTTGATAGAAGAACTTATTAGTTTAAGTATTCCAATCTTTATTGATACGAAGAAAACAGACTTAGAACGGTTTCAAGGAGCATGGGTAAAGATTAACGAACTTGAGTATAGCAACATTAAATCGGAATGTACTGGCTTAATTGTTACTCGTGGCGCAAAAGGTGCTAGTGTGATACATCATGCTATTGATTGCCCTGCACCACTAGTAGAAGTTAGCGATGTATGTGGTGCAGGTGATACATTCTTATCAGCCTTAGCCTATCAATATTTAAATACAAAAGATATACAGCAGGCTATTAAATTTGCAATAAAAGCGAGTGCGGTTACGGTACAACACCTCGGAGTTTATGCACCAACATTAGAGGAAATAATATGAAAGTGTTAGTAACAGGACATAGAGGATTCATTGGCCAGAACATGGTCAAATATATACAAACAAACACTGATTGGAAAATTAATACATGGGAGTGGAGAGACAGTGTGTTTCCCACGGTAGACGGCAACGATTGGGTAATACATTTGGGAGCCATTAGCAGTACTACAGAACAAAACAAAGACAAGCTAATAGAACAAAACTTAGAATTCAGTCAACGATTACATGAAGCCTGTCAACGATTGTATGTTAATTTACAATATTCTAGTAGTGCTAGTGTATATGGATTAGCTAGTGACTTTAGAGAGTCAAGTCCGGGGCGCCCAGCAAATCCGTATGCTTGGAGCAAATACACATTTGACCATTGGACTAGATTACAACCTGCTAATAAAATTGTTCAAGGATTCCGTTATTTCAATGTCTATGGCAACCACGAAGACCATAAGGGATCACAAGCAAGTCCTATAACACAATTTACTAGACAAGCAAGAGAAACCAGCAACATTAATTTATTCCACGGTAGTGATCATTATCTCAGAGACTTTATTGCTGTAGAAGATGTTTGCCGTATACACGTAGAGTTTATTAAGAATGTAACTAAATCTGGAATATGGAACTTAGGCACTGGTAAAACACGTAGTTTTGAAGATGTTGCTGTACTAATTAGAAAGCAGTATTCTTCTACGTTGACACACATAAACATGCCCGATGTGCTTAAAAACAGCTACCAAACGTATACTTGTTCAGACAACACTCAATTAGAAGCCGAGTTAGGACCACAACAGTGGATCTCAATCGAAGAGTGGCTGGATAAATATAAATTATGAAAGTCACAGAAATCATCACCGAAACACAACTTGGAACCAGTCCAAAACGTCCTAATCGGCTAGGATCGCGTCCTGTTCGTGGTCACGCTACAGAATCAAGATATAAAACAGTTTGTGAGTATTGCGGCCAAGCACACGAAAAAGCACTAGATGAACACGGCAAAGCCAGCCGTGCATTATGCACAAGTTCAAAGCCTGATTCGGACTTAGGCGCTAGTATGCTAGCATCGTGTAAGAGCCAGGGCCTACGTGCCCGTGACGGCAACAAGAGTCACAAGATGGGTAAAGGTCCCGAAAGCCGTATGACAATGGGTGGACACAAAGTTAAGGGCAAAAAATACGGCGGTAAGATACCAGACTGGGGTACACGCAAATGAGATTTGCAGAATTTAAATTAATTGAAGCTTCAAATCCAGAAGTAGCTCAAGCACAAGAAATATTAAAAGACTTAGGGTATGATTTAGGCCCAACCGGAGTAGACGGTGTTTTAGGACCATATACCCAAGCGGCTATTGACAAATATACAGCAGGTGACGCTCCTAATGCCGGAGTTGGTATTAATCCTAATAAATCAAGCGGACCCGGAATAAAACCTAGCAGTGGTGGAATTGGATTTAAAGCAGGCGGCAAACCTATTAATGCACCAATTGGTCAAGGATTCAAAGGTGCTCAACATCCAGGTGTTGATATTCCTGTGCCTATTGGCACACCTGTTAGATGTCCTGAAGACGGAGTTGTAGAAATTGCCACCTTCCATGAAAAAGCAGGTAACTATGTTAATATTAAAACAGCATCTGGAAAACAAAGATTCCTACATTTAAGTAAGATGCATGTAAAAGCTGGAGATAGGGTTAGTGCCGGAGACATTATAGGATTAAGTGGTAACACAGGTTTAAGTACTGGCCCACATTTACACTGGGAAAAATATGCAGGCAATCAGATGATTGACCCTGTAGCATAAGGAACACCATGAGATTTGCAGAATTTAAAATATTACTAGAATCCAAAGACAACGTTGTTGTAATTGGAGATAGTATTGCTGTAGGCATAGGCGGAGCAAGTCTGTATGCTGAGGGAGGCATATCTACGGTTGAAGTGTTAAACAGAGTTAATGCATTTGTTAAATCTGGAAAAGCCAAAGGGGCTACAGTTATTTTAAGTAGTGGTGCTAGTAATAGCGCACCTATTGAATTAGAAGGCGGAATTAAAAAACCTGGCAACGGTGGGTTAGGGCCAGTATCTCAACAGATAAAAGTTCTTAAAGATGCAGGCGCTACGGTAGTATTAGTAGGCACAGGCAGTAAAAAGTCAATAGCATTTCCAGGAACTACTTGGACCGGTGGCAAGAAATACATTGTTGACTTGACCGGGGTCAACGATCAGTTAGAATCTATAGCTAATTCTGCTGGGGTTAAATTTTTAGGGCCGTTAGAACAATATGATCCAGGAATGCACAGCGGCAACGGTGACGGAATACATCCGTATAGCGGCTATGCAAAATTAAAACAAGCAGGTGCTAGCTCTGCTCCGACAAGTAGCACAAAAGATAAGCAAGGCCAAGGCAGTAAACCTACAGATACTAAAGCAGAACAAATATCTAAGGTATCAGTACCAACCAGTAGAAGAGGCGCAGATGTTGCTGATGTACAAAAAGTATTAGTGGCGCTAGGTTATCAATTGCCTAGACACGGCGTCGATGGTATACGAGGCCCAGAAACTAGTGCGGCTGTAAAACAATTCCAAGAGGCTAATGGGTTGGATGTTGATGGCGATCCAGGACCAGATACTGTAAAAGCACTAAACAATGCTATGCAAAAACGTGGAATTAAAATTGCCAAAAGCACTTCAGCAGATGTTAAAACTGCCTATGCACAAACATATGAATTAGACGACGCTGATATTAAGAAATATGGTTCAATTCCACAAACTAAAATGACAATGCAGGCCAAAGCATCAGCTGAAGAATATTTAGGTAGAACAATAAGTGACGACGAATGGGATTATTTGTTACGAGCTACCGCGGCTGAATCTTCTTTCAATGTTAAGTCATACGCAATGGTTATGGGAAGTATTCTTAATCGTGCTAAAGATGCTGGGAAGAATGGTATTATATCAGCACTGATGGCTAAGAATCAATTCCAAGCAGTAACAGGCACCGCCGCGGATGGCCACAAACCTAGTGCTATGTTTGTAAGAGGTCCAACAGCTGACCAACTAAAAGCAATGAGCGTTGCCGCAGTTGAATACTTGCCAAGAGTAAGCCGTGAACAAAAGAATTTCACAGCAACAAATCCTGCGGCATATGGTCCAGGAACAAATATTGCCTACTTAGATCAAATGCGTAGCCAGAAAGGCGGATCCGAAATAGCAGGTTCTGCATTCAATACTAGCTTAGTATAATTTGTCTAGTAGTAAATATCTCATGAATATTATTGGAAATTTACTAATTGCTCCACCCGCTGTTAAAGGCAACTTCTGGTACAAAACTGTTATCATGATCACTGAACATCACAATCAAGGTAGCGTTGGTCTTGTATTAAACAAACGTAGTCAAATGACTATTAAAGAATTTGGTGAACAATTAAACTTTGATTTAAACCTAGACGGATACGTTTATCTAGGTGGTCCAGTTAATGTCAAAAGTCTAAGTTTTCTCCATACGAACGACTGGGTCAGTAGTAACACTATGCAGATTAACGATAACTTTTCAGTTAGCTCGGCAGAAGATATATTACCTCGGTTAGCAATGGGCGATACTCCAGAACAATGGAGATTATTTTTAGGCATGTGTGGATGGGGACAAGGCCAATTAATAGGTGAAATTAAAGGAACCCCACCCTGGCAAAAAGAAACCAGTTGGTGTACGGCAACTTCATCATTACCGCTAGTTTTTGAAAACGACAACAAAGACCAATGGTGTAGTGCATTAGATAAAAGTGGGCTAGAATTTGCCCAAAACATACTAGTATAAGCTGTTGACGTAAATACAAGTTGAGTGTATAATTAACACTTCTAGGTTGGGTCTGTAACACAATCAAAAGAGGTTTAAAGTGGCAGATACTTTGGTATTAAATGCAGACGGCTTGCCAGTAAGCGTATTGCCGTTGAGCACAATCACATGGGAAGAAGCAATCAAGTACATGGTTTTAGATAAAGCCGATGTGCTAATGTTTCACGAAAATTGGATTGTGCGTTCAGCACGTTGGGAAACGCAAGTTCCCAGCGTAATTATGCTTCGCGATTATATGAAGCCAAAATCGTCAGTACGTTTTAGTCGTGCTAACGTATACTTAAGAGACAACGGAAAATGTGCTTACTGTAATAAAGATGTAGAACGTAAAAACGCAACATTGGATCACGTACAGCCAGTAAGCCAGGGTGGTAAGACCACTTGGGAAAATACTGTAACTGCGTGTGCCCCGTGTAATGCTGCCAAGGCTGATAAGACCAACGGTTGGAAACCACGATATAAACCATACAAGCCCGACTTCTACGATCTTGTGAACAAGCGTAAAAAGCAACCATTCCAAGTACGTTTTAACGAATGGCTACAGTTTATATTGTGAAACCTTTATCCATACAATGGCAAATAGGAAATCAATGTAATTTTAGATGTGATTACTGCCACTTTGATTACCACAGTGGCAGTAATCCTTTTTTAGATTACGAAGAATTTAATAAGGGATTTATCAACTTAGAATCTAGTATTAAAGACTATGATCAAGTAACTATAGAATTTCAAGGCGGAGAGCCAACTATCAGTCCTATTATTAGAGATTTAGTAGCAAGACCTGATCCCAAATACAAATACATATTACAGACTAATGCTAGTGCTGACCTTGATTGGTGGCGACTAGCAGTTAATAACTTGTCTACCGTTAATTTAGCATATCATCCTCAAATAGATAAACAACACTTTATAGAGGTTGTTGATATTGTTCGCGATGCATGTCCCCAGTGGTCTATAACTATTAATGCTCATCCAGATATTGGCCGCTGGCAAAAAGCAGAAGATCTGTACAAGTTTTATAAAAGTCAGAACGTTTCAACTACCTTAAGAGCATTGTTTGCAGACCATGCTAGGGGTAACAGTCATTTTTTAGATTATAGTCCTGAACAGTGGACTTTTTACTTAGAAGCAAATCATATTAAAGTTTCCCCACACACTACTCATGAAAGCCAGATAAAGTGGGTTGAAAGTCGTTTATATAATAACTACAAAGGACACCTATGTTGGGCAGGAGTTGAACAGATAGTAGTTGACTACTTTGGGTATGTTTATAGAAGTTGGTGCCATGCACATGGCGCATTAGGAAACATATTTGAGACTCCTGTAGTATTAGATAATTACCCAAAAGTATGTCCAAAAGACCTGTGCAAAAATAAATTTGATCAACAGGCAAAGAAAAGCGAAAAAAGTTGGGGAATGTGATGAAAAAGTTTTTTTGGAATTGTTTAGGGTTTTTAAGTTTAGGTATGGCATACATTGGAGTTATTACTCCAGGCATTCCTTATAGCCCGTTTGTAGTATTTGCGGCCTATTGCTTTAGCAAAGGCAGTGAACGTATGCACAAGTGGATTTATAATCACAAGTTGTTCGGACCCTTCTTAACTAACTGGGGAGAGAAGCGTGTATTCCCGTTAAAGATGAAGTTCTTTATGCTAGGAATGATGTCGATTAGTTTAGTCTTAATGAGTATAGGACCTGTGCCGTTGCGTGGTGTTATCTATACAGGTATCTTTATGGCCTGTGTGGCGGTATGGGCATGGCGCTACCCAAGTAGCGTTGAAGAGCACGACAAACGCATTGCTGCCGGCAAGAAAATAGGATGGTTCAACAATAGTTTCTAGGTAAATAGTAGTAGTTAAAGAAGGACTACTATGAAGAAGTTATTAGTTTTATTAGCACTTGTATCCACACAAGTGTTTGCATGGGAGCAACGTGCTCCATTACCAGTGCAAGCCTGCCAAGTACATAGCCCATATGGTTTTGCACAAACAGCACGTACAGCACAACCAATTTGCCGTGAAGCATATCTTGTAGCATATGATGCTCCTGTAAAGATCCCAGTCTATGTAGCCTACACATTGTTACCGCAGAACGCACTAGGATGCTGGCCACGTACTAATGCTTTTGTAGCAGACAAGTCAGTACCCAACGGTGCTCGCCCAGATGACTATGCAGGGACAGGCTACGACAAAGGACATGCCGCCCCAGACGGTGATTTGTCATGGAGTGAAATTGTTGAGTATGAATCATTCCTAATGACCAACATGTATCCACAACACGGTAGTTTAAATCGCGGTATTTGGAAACTATTAGAAACAAGTATTCGTGGTTGGGCAGTACAAACTAATCAAAGCTATACAATCTTTGTTGGTGCATTCTATGGTGCCGGTGATCTAACAATTGGTAATGGCGTTATTGTTCCACATGGTTACTACAAGATTGTTATTAACAATAATACAAAACAAATAGCTGGCTGGGTATTTCCGCACACTAAGCCATATGTTAATCTAGGTAACGACTTAACTAAGTTTCGCCTACCCGTTGCACAGATTCAGCAACAGGCAGGTGTGCAATACAAATTCCCACCCGGAGCAATTGAAATACAACCTGGACAAGAATGGCCAGTAGACTATGGAGCCCTTACAAATGCTAAACGAGCAAAATGTGGTAAAGCTGACTGAACCCGATAAATATCCAGTATACCCAGAGGATGATGGCAGTGATCGTAAAAGAAACCCTTATAGCCCTGTTTAAAGATTTATATAAAAGTATGGCATTATTTGGCTGCGGCCTTGCTGGAATAGCATTAACTATACAGGATCTTAAAGATTTATGAAAGTAACTGAGATACTTTGTGAAGACTGGAACAAGGTCAATCATCACGACAAGACAGACGGCCTAAGTCAGAAAGCGGTTAATGCCTATCGTCGTGAGAATCCAGGTAGTAAGTTACAAACAGCAGTTACTACTAAGCCTAGTAAATTAAAAGCCGGAAGTAAAGCAGCCAAACGCCGTAAGAGCTTTTGTGCCCGCATGTCAGGTAACAAAGGTCCAATGAAGAAGCCTAATGGCAAGCCTACACCAAAGGCACTTGCCCTACGTCGTTGGAACTGTGAGAGTGTAGAAGCAATGGTAGATTTGATCATTGAGAACATGGATCATAGTAAAGACAATCAAGCAGTTCCAGAACTTAAAGCCGCATTGTTAGCCAAGAAAACTGTGCTACAAAAAGCTGGCGAAGATGATGTATATGATATCATTGATGCGATAATGACACGCATTGCCAAGTCACATGGCATTAGTGGACAGAAGCTACATGACATGTGGGTTGACCAATACGACCAAATACCAGATACGTGGATTATGAAATGAGAGCTAGAGAGTTTACTCCTAAAGACATACACAATCTAGCAGATAGTAAAGGTGTTAAATGGGATGATGAACCCAGCTTTCTTAAACTTACTAAACGATTAACTGGACAAGAACACTTAGATGATTTAGATCAAAAAGGTCTAGAGAAAGTTAAACAACATTTAGAAAAAGTCAAAGAGAACTTTGCTGATGGTCGTAATCCACAAGACAAAGGCGATAGTAAACGTCACGGTGTTCCTACTAAAGCCAGTGTAAGTACCTTGCGC
>Ga0209191_1000623_pt1 | contig 26763 bp, 19 predicted proteins | sample S_130626_EF_Meta_FD_187320 | JGI IMG/M metagenome (GOLD analysis project Ga0209191, IMG submission 187320) | Freshwater microbial communities from Lake Simoncouche, Canada to study carbon cycling - S_130626_EF_MetaG (SPAdes) (version 2) | ecosystem: Environmental > Aquatic > Freshwater > Lake ...
CTGTTTCATCAATTGCTTGTATATTAACACCTTCACCACTTGCAATATGGAAACCTTGACCAACTCTTATTGAAGTATGGGCACGATCAAATACTAGACCACTTGGCAATGTTAAATCACCATCTGTACCAAATGTCCATGTTTGTTCACCACTACCATTTGCATCAGTGAACGAATTAAATTCAAATCCACCAACTGCATCAACCTTAAGTAATTCATCTCCGTAGATATTAGTGCCATTAGGCAATGTTAATACACCATCTTGATTAAATGTCCAATTACTATTAGGATATAAATTAACAAGCCCAGCAGTCTCAATTACAAGATCCACGGTTCCAATATCTATCCACCATACGTTGGCATTCCAATTAGAAACTGTAACACTATTAATTGGATATAAAACATTGTTATATATTGCAATCCATGTAGAGTCTATATTAGCTGTTATTGGATTAAATCCGCTGACAACTAATATATTGTCAGCTACAGTATTATATCCATTATTATTTTCATTGGCTACATTTGTTATACCATTTGCGGTGTCATAACCACCAATGACAGTGTTACCATTAACATTAGAAATAACACTATTGGTAATCTTAAGACTACCTGGCAATTCTAAAGTACCATCTTGTCTAAAATTCCAGAGTTTAGTTCCACCGCCGGGAGGTGCAATCCAATTTGTTGCAATAAATGCACTATCGTTATCAACACCTATATATTGTTTTAAATTATTACTGGCCAATAAGACATAACTTCCTGCCTCGTCGCCTGCTTGCAATCCTGTTGCATTAGGATCGTCGTATAGATTACCTAATGAACCTCCTGTAGGCAATGTTAGCAGACCATCTGTGCCAAAGGTCCAATAATGTTGGGCACCAATCTCTGACGAAGAAATCTCAACCCCACCAGTGCTTGGAAGTTTTACATAGTTATAGTCATCACCTAAGAATAAATCAATAGCTTGCTGACCTGCCTTCATTATGTGGAAATGGCTTTCTCCGCCCGCACACTCTGCTAGGTTGCCTAACAATATACTGCCACGGGCTGTGGTTATTGGAACACCAAAAACTGCGTCACCATCTCCTATAGTAGACCCATTAGGCAATGTTAGTTTACCATCTGAGTCAAACAACCATTCAACGTGTCCGTCGTGTGCGGGATTCTTTATTTGTAAATGAGCACGATGGTTAGCAGTAGTATAATCGCTACCATCTTTGTCAAAGTAAAAGTAGCTGGTGTTGTTGTCGTTGATCTCACCGTAGCTAATACCAATCCAATCTGCTCCAGCTCCAGTGCGGAATTCTAATCCAGTATATGGACTTGCTAACTGTCCTATCTGTCCGGTGTTATTGGGAAAGTTTAGTACGCCATCTGCACCAAAGTTCCAAATTTTTGTGCCAATCTCAAGATCAATTCCATCGAACGCAATAGGAGTAATCTTAACACCATTTGGCAGTGTTAGTTTACCATCTGTGCCAAGGCTAACTGTGTTACCACCGTTGACCAGTTCGTTAGTTGAACTAATACCAGCACCGTCTACCGGACTGGCATCAACCCAGGCAGTTCCAAAGTAGACATACATCCTGCCACTTTCACTATTCCACCATAGGGCACCTTCTTCTGGGCCAGTAGGTGCAGTGGCTCCGACGACTACACTTGTTGCTATTTGATTGTACAATTCAGCAAAGTTTGCATTTACTTTACCGAAAGCTGTGCGTAATACATCGCCATTGCCTTTGTCAGCAGTGCCAAGATTAATTATTTGTTGTGTCATTCACTCGCTCCGATTATATATTTAAACTCTGCCCACGGCAACTTCAATTACACCTGCTTCAGAATAGTCTTTATCTTCTAAAGCCTTACCAATGATAGTACCAATCTTTGGATCTATTGCCTTGGCAGCATGTCCCGGAATACCTGCAGTGGTCAACATGTCTCCTTTCTTAACCACACCAACTACTTTACATGGTACTCGACCTTGTAGGGCAATACATGCTCTAGTACCAGCTAGCTCACTATTCATGATGTAGCCTGGAGCAGTTGAAACTACGCCAGCTAGTCTAACATCACTGAATATATTTGTTGTGGTAGTTTCAGCACTGCCCCCAAACACTAGTACAGTTCCTGGAGCATATTCTTGATCAGTAGTATAGTATTCTGCCAAGTCAGCATATTGTGCAGAAGTTGCAGTACCGCGGAATATAATTGCAGTCAAGTCACCCGAGCCGTCTCTTGCTGCAATAGTATTGGCAGTAGCAGCAGTAGCGGCCGATCTATATAAACCACCTACGCTCAAGTTAGTTGCGTTAGTTGCGTTAGTTGCATTAGTTGCACTTGATGCAACAAATGTACTACTTGCTCCTAATGTAAATTGTCCCTTTAGTGTAACATTAGTATTTGCTTCAGTAGTACCCGATGCAGCAATAATTGACACAGTGCCTGGAGTATTAATAGCAACAGTTGTACTGGTTACATCTAAAATATTAGCACTGCTACTGTTGATCTTAACACCCTTAACGTCAATGATACCATTGCCGTCAGTTTTAACAAGACTGTTTGCGCCACCTGATGTTGAAATAGTAACTACTGCAAATGTCTCACTACCGGTCCTAGTCAATGCACCGTTAGTTGCAAACAATGCCTCTAGAGATTTTGTACCAACAGTGGTCGCAGTTAGTTCAATTGGACTTGCAGCAGAGCCGGAGAAGTTACCTAAAATTCTAGCATCACTTATTGTTGCAATTTTACCTAGGCTAGTGCCGCCATCTTTGAGACTGACCCATCCGCTGGTAATATCAAATGCACTACTGTTGAAACTTGCCAAGCCTAAATCTGCTTGTGTAATGCTTGTATCATTTGCTCTAGTAGTTGCAACATTCATTGCCAACTTGCTCTGTGCAATGGCAGCAGTTGTTGACACTTGACTATTAACAATAACTTCTGTTTGTATTGCCGCAGTTAATACTCCGGTGCCAGTATCTAAACTTAAAGCAACATCGCCAGTGAGAGCTTTATTTTTCCACTTGCCGGCAACACTGTCATAGACTAGCGCATTGCTGGTTGCAGCAGTATCAATGACAACATCAGTTAGTTCACTCAGTTGATTGTTTAACCCAATAGCAGCATCAACATAACCTTTAGTTGCAGCATCATCATCTGCGCTAGGAGAACCAACATTTAGTATTTGGAAGCCTGCTAGGTTAATAGGAGCCTTCATTTCCAATGTACCATTTAATGGCAAGTATCCTGGACCAATTAAGTTCGGAACTGGAACGCCATTGCCCGAATGGTCAAGTCCTAGACGCTTGTCGATGTATCCACGAATAGCTGACTGTACAGGAACTGTATCACTAGCATTGTTGGTCATAGTTGCATCAGTTGAGAACTCGCCAACTGTAACACCACGCTTAAATCCTAGTCCGTCCAAGTTACTTAGGGCAATACTTGCACTGAATGTAACAGTACCAGTACCTTGGTCAACAGTAAAGAATCGACCTACACGGAAGATACCGTTTTGGTCAGTTGACACATAGAACACACGACCTTTAAGTTGCTCAACAACTTCGCTAGATTGTTGTGCTGCCTGAGCCGGATTACCAAAGATTGTAGTTGGATAGTTAGTAGTATTATATCCGCCAGTTCCAATATCTAAGAAGTCGTGTCCAGTAACACGACATGTTGAAATCTTAACTGTAATCGCACCAGTTGATCCTGCTGGCAATCCGCCTCTAAATGTAGTTGCACTTGCAGTACTTAATGCACTGCTAAGTCCAGTAGTTGACCCACTGTAGTTATTGTTATTAGATACATCACCAATAGTAATATATGCCGGGACTAACCCAGAAGCTTCTGTATAGCCTAAAATACTATGAACTTTTCCGTCATATGAAAATTGTAGTGTTCCCGAATTTAACAAATCTTTAGATGTAGTATCTCCAGCAAACGAATATATAGCGATCCTTATGTCGCCAATTTGCGAGCCCATCTTTTTAGCACCGTTAATAGGATCAGTAGTAGTAATCAATGTAGGATCCGATACTGGCTTAACATAGGTAAAACTAGTGTCTGATGATAACACCGCATTATTTGCAGGCAGTGCAGAACCGTCAGCTAGTGTTTGACCATAAGCAGTAATTCTATACACTGCGGGTAATGTAGAATCAAATTCTAATGCTGTACTTGGACGAGTAGGGTTTACATTGTCAATAGCACTGAATCTAAAATTCTGTAATTCTCTAATAGAGATATTCATGTGGTCACTTAACTGTGTTAGTAGACCGCCTGATACTCTATTATCATTTGCACTAGTAGACAATGTTAGTAACAATACTTCTTTACCGCCATATACTGTGCCGCCGGTGGTATACACTGGATATGACGTAAGGTTAGTAGTATTAACAGTAGTAGCTAATGTAGGCTCATTATATAATTCAATTGCAGTAGTGCTATAAAACTTTGCGTAATGCAGACCGTTAACTCGACTCATACCCCCAATGCTTTCTACTTTTACTAAATCACCATCACTATAATGATGCGGTTCTGTAAATGTAATACGGCAAGGATTAGCATTAGTCACTGCTGATACTGCATAGGTAAATTGCTCGTCTACTACACCGCCTGAGGTGTATGTAGTATATCCTGTCGAGTTTACTGGGGTAGCAAGTGCTGAGTCACTGTATAATTCAAAAGTATTTGAAGATATAGGTTTAGCGTAGTATTTGTTGTTATTCAACTGTGTCATACCACCTACACTACTAATCTTAATTCTGTCTCCGGCATAAAATTTAATAGGTGATGTTACTGTACCACCAGAACTCCACGCAGTGAATGATGTGCTGTCTAATTTAGGAATTAATGTGTTATCAATGTACAACTCAAAAGTATTAGCACCTGTTGATTTAATATAGTAACTGCCGTTATTAATTTGAGTCATTCCAACTACATCAGTAATAGTTACAAAATCACCGTTGACTAATCCATGGCTTCCGCTTACAGTAACTACTGCAGGCTCAGCTTTGGTTATTCCAGTAATGGTTAACGGCAATGCTGCTGGTCCTACGGTAACGACACAAATACTAGCTTTTGTAGCACCAGTTATTCTATAGCTGTAGGTACTTTCATTAATACCGGTTCGAGCTACTGTTCTTAATTCATATCGCCCAATAGTACCGTCTCGATGATCAATCTCTACTTCACTAATGCTAGATGGAACGTAGCTGTATCGTTTTACATACAATGCAATATCTGATTTTAAACTGTCGTAGCTAAAGTCTTTATATCTATACACTTTAGCAACTTGTGTCATATTGTCATACAATGTAACTTGGTCTGGAATTTCTGTAGGGTCAGCTCCGATTGATTTTAATCCATATGTACCGTGTGCATTCGATCCGGCAATACTTCGAATTTGACCACCATAGCTGGCCATGTATGCAGTATGACAATAGTAGGTAAATGTAGATACTTGTTCTGTTAGGCCGGCATTATGAGCAACGATTCCGTAGCCTAAATCATTAACCTGTGTAAAGTCATTGGCCAACATTGAACGATTGCCCGGAGTTTCTAATACAATGTTGAGATTACCATTAGTCCATGGAGTTGTTGGATTTAGATTAATTACTGCAACCCCAGTACCAGGATTCCATGATGCAATATTATCTACTTGATATCTAAAACCGTTGTAATAAAAACTAGTCGGAGCTTGTGGCTCACGCTGGGTAAGTCCCGACAAAGTTAACTGTGATCCGCTAGTATTAGTAATGCTAGCAGTCAATCTTCCACTGAATCCATCAATAAACATACCACCAGCAAATACCTGCTGATTTAAACTTCTAGAAAAACATGCACAGCTTTGTACATACGGGCTTTTTGAACCTACAAGTCCGCCAGGATCTAGTACACACATAAATCCGCCATGTCCCTGTGCAGTAATGTTATGAACCTTAACAGCATCATTGAATAAGAATACATCTAATTCTTTGTTGTTCTTTGGAGGATTATATGCAGCATCAAATGCAAATGCTACTGTGCCTACTAAGTTAGTAATAACTGCGGCACTGGCAGTTTCTCTTACTATGCTTGTATCTTTAACTTGTAGCACAGTTCCTTGATATGAGGTGACTGGATTTTCATTTAAGATAATCTTTTGAGCAATAGTATTAATATAGTTAATACCGGCAATGCAGGCCGCCTGTGTTACAGTTGCGCCAATGCCGCCATAATATCTAGAAGCTGCATCAACGGCATTTGCTTTACCGCCAGCGATTAAGTCTGCAACTATTGCATCAACAATTATTCCTGTATCTCGAGACGATAGATCTTGATCAAATGTAATTACGCCAGGGTATGCGGCTACTCGAGCAGTTACTTCCGCTTGAATAAATGCCTTGTTAATTTCAATTAATTTAGCAGCTTTAACGTATCCACCAGCATTAGAATAACTAGCACCTACATTTATAGCTCTAGTTCGATCCATTAGATAGTGTTTACCATACTTTGGACTATCGTAAGTTGCAGGTAATGCACTTAAGCCGGTTGTGATTACAGATGCTATTGATGTAAGCAGTGTAGCAGTTTTTGTAACGGCTGCTGATTCTCCGTTATTTGAATTAAATGTCTGAGAAACCACAGTCTGTAAAGATGTGTAGGCAGTGTTAGTTAAAATATATGTGTTAATAATTACACGCAATTGATTAACAGCAGCAGCACATTGTGCAGTTTGTCCTGCAACTTTAGAAATAGCACCGTTATAATATAATGCGGCAGCAGTATACGATTCACCGTTGCCTCCAAATTTAATATCTGCAGATATTGCATCAATAATTAATCCAATGTCTCGGGCACTCTTATTTTTATTGTATGTAAATGCAGTAGTAAATGGAGAAATGTTCCCTGCAACTTGTGCATCCATCCATGCTGTTATTTCTCTTTTTAAATATTCTCGGTTGGCAGTAAGTAACGTAATTGCCTTTGGATAATAAGTAGGAGCCAATGCTAGGCCATCAAACTCTACATCCCTATAGAAGTATGTTTCAATCCACGGACTCTGGCTAGCACGATCTCGTGGTCGTAAAATAGTACGACGGAATTCATCACCTTTAATCGATACGTTAGCAGGAACCTTAATTGGATAATCTTCGTAGTAGATTCCGCTTTCAACTCGAACAGTAATCTGCAAATCTTTATTTGCCTCTGCAAATTCAATTTTCTCATTCTTTTGAAATCCGTATGGAGTTAACAGATTAAATGTGATAGTATCAGTACTGCTACTAGCAGCGTATGACACTATACGACCTACTGCCTTACTTAATACTCCCTGTATCAATTTACCGGGAGTAACATCTATATTATTAGGAGTGCCTTGATCCACATGTCCTAAGCCACCGTTATCAATCACAACTGAGTACAATCCTGTACCATAATTTCTACTTGGGCCTGCATTGACCCCGTCATTGATTATAGTTGTAACAATATCAAAATTATTAGCAACTACTGTTCTCATAGGACTAGTAACTGTTCCTATAGGAGCAACTCGTGTGTATACTGTTTGATATGATGCTGCCGGAGCAAGGCCTTGCAACACACGACCAGCAAGGTATTTTGCATAGGCAATACCGTCAACTGTTTCTACTTGTTGTGTACCTGATGCAACTAGTGCGCTGGCGTTTTTAAAATATGCTTTACCCGCATTAATACTTTGGTAGTTACCTCCTACTAGCGTATCAATTACAATAGCATCAATAATAATTCCCACATCTCGTGAGCATGTCTCACGATTATAAATTAAATCTGGGTAGGTAGTATTAAGGTACCCGATTACTTCTGATCTAATATATTCTCTATTAGCATTAAGTGTATCTTTAACTGGAGTATAGCCAGTGCCAGATGATATTGCTACTGACTGGATAGAACTTTCAGTTCTAACTCCCAATAGTGTATAAGATAACCGTTGGCGGTATGGTCCAAGTTCGGCACTGGCCAAGTCAATTAGTTCAGTAGCTCTGGCGCAGGCTGCACCAACAGTTGCATAAGCATAGGCAAACGCACGACCTTCTTTGCCGGCTGGTGTATTAGCCTGTGTGTCATCGCCTGATGTACTGACAAACAAATTAATGTTACTGGCAAAACTTGAGTTGTCTACATAATACTTTGTAGCAGCTTGTAAATCGTCTGGGCCATTTGGAGCGCCTGCACCTTCTAATGTTCCCGGATGGTCTGATAATATCAACGGACCAGTCATTGTATCGCCTTGTCGACGCACAGTTGAAACTCTAGGCAATGCTTCGTTTGAAATCCAGTTACCACTTAGTGTGGTATCTAAGTATGCATCAACAAATGTTTGTGTTCCCGAACCTGAATTAGGAACAATTATTTGAAGTGTACCTTCTTTTGCTGCTTCAACAGTTGGATGCACACTAAGTTGATTGTCGTCAACATAGCGTAGATAGTACGTAGTTCCTTCTACAAGCCCAGTTGCATTTGTACCTGTAGAATAATATTTAAACGCAATACCGTCAGACCCGCTGTCAAAACCGTGTGCAGTAATAACAGCGTTACCATTTGCCCAGGATGAAATTGTTTTAGTATAAGACGTTTGATCAGCAGGTTCATTTCTAACTCTTAATTGGCCAGCAGCGCCACCGCCAGCTTGTTGGATGTATCGACGATCAGCATAGCCTTTATTAATTACCAGCGTGTCAATTGTAAGGTTAGTACCATGCACTGCATTAAACTGTAACAGAGAAGCAGGACTAGGTACTGCAATATTACCAATTGGAAAGGTAGTACCATTCAGTGGTCCACCTAAATTTGGTGAAGTATCTGTGTTAAGACTTGAACTAGTTGAGCTAATAACAATTTCATCTAGTGCGCTAGTGTCAATGTCAATGCCAAGACCGTTTGTTAGTCTCTTTGCTAGAACAGCATCGCCGGTTCCGTTGGTAATAAACACTTGATCATTGCCATAGCTAGATGGAAAATCATCCAACTGCTTAGAAGTAATTTGTCCGCCTGCACCAAACACTGCATATAGATCTGTAAAGTTATCATTTACTTTACGGAATGCTTCGCGAATACTATCGCCGGTGCCGTCGTTACCTTGTACGCCAATATCAATTGATTGTTTTGCCATTTTGTTTATACCCCGAAACTTGATCCGCAGCCGCAAGTGGTTGTTGCGTTGGGATTTTTAATTGTGAAACTTGCGCCCATTAGTTCTTCTTTGTAGTCGATTTCAGCACCTGCTAAGTATTGCATACTCATAGCATCTATTAGAACTCGAAAAGAACCTACTGCTATTTCAAAGTCATCTTCTGCTTGTTCTTCTTCTATTGTAAATCCATAACTGAAACCCGAGCACCCTCCGCCTTGGACAAATGTACGTAATGCTGCTTTGGGATTGTTTTCTTCTGCTAGAATATCTAGTATTTTTACTTGAGCTGAGTTGGAAATTGTTATCATAATGGTATTTATCATATCATTTTATAACCCTAATGTAAATACAAGATGTTCATCACAACAGAATTAGAAACGTCTCAACACACTAGGACCAGCAAGCTAGGTGTGGAACATGAGTATAGCCGCACTCGAACCGTGGCTGTGTTTCGTTGTGACAACTGCGGGGAAGGATTTAAACGATTAAAAGAAAAGGTTAGCCCTAAGCGTCTAAACAACAATTACTTTCATTGTTGTGAACACTGTGATGCCAAACGCTTTGCCCAAAAGAAAGGCGTCGAGCGACGCCTTATATGGGATATGCCGGTATCAAGTACTGCGGATATCAGCCGACTCTAGCGGAAACAATATCCCAGTCGATGATCTTCCATTGATTTTCTAAGTATTTCTTTTTATCACTTTGGTAGTCTAGAGCCCAGGCGTGTTCCCACCAATCAACTAACAAGACAATATCACCACGAGTTTGATGATTAACAATGGTTTTGATCTCACCATTACGTGCTAGATAGACCCAACCTGATCCCTGAATGCCCATAGCTGTTTTGGCAAACTTTTCTTTAAAGTTATCAAAGGTCTTATAGTGCTTGTTGATAAATTCTAGAGCTGCGCCTGCAGGTGGATTTGAACCTGAATATTTCTTATATTGCGGGAATAAAATGTTGTGCAAATATGCACCTGCTTCATTAAAATCAGCATCACCTTCTCCAGAATTGTAACGATCAACATATCCTTTGGCTAGTTTAGCATAGTGATAGTTCATTGTTTCCACGCTGATACTTGGATCTAAATCTTCTCTGTGATAGGGAAGTTTAAATAATTCTAGTGTTTTTGGAGTATTCGATTCTTGTAACATACTCCACCTGATAAAATTATAGCTCATAGTTGTATTTAGCCCGCTATTTTAGTTATAAATAAAAGCCTAAGGAGGAACTTAAATGTTCAAGAAAATTAAAGAATTCTTCACAGGCACTAAGCCGGAAGTAAACACAGAGGCCCCATACAAAGTTGAGCCAATCCCTGCCGGTACAGAAGCAGCCGTCATTACTGTTCCTAATGTTGAAGCAGTAGTGGTTGTACCAGAAGCTGTAGTTCCAGCGGCAGTTGTTGCAACTGCACCTGCTAAAAAAGCTCCTAAAGCTAAAACACCTGCAACACCAAAAGCAGTAAAGGTTCCTAAAGCACCTGTAGCTAAAAAAGCTCCGGCCGCTAAGAAGCCACGTGCTCCTAAAGCACAGTAAGTTCTTTAGCCCGCTTGTATAAGGCAAAACTAGCTAGGTTTTTGCCTTTGCTCTCGCACATGATATCATGTGTGTTTAGAAAGCTCAAAGCCCAATCGTTCGTTGCTGAATTCCAGTAAAAGTCCGAGTGTGCTCTGAGTTTTTGCTTTTTGTAACCTTCGGACAATAATTGCTTATGGTCTGGTGCTAGATCAGTGCGATGATCGACGAGATAGTCTTCACGACTGACTGAATAATGAAGTGTAGGGCGGAGACCACGCCAACTATCCACGACACGCTTAACACTATCGCTTGTCGGAGAGATATACTCCGATTCACGAATCCAATGATGGTGAATATCGAGCACAATAGGAACGATATCGCTAATACTAAGGCAGTCATCTAATCCCCAAGAGTTTTCTTCGTTTTCAATTGTAATACAATTCCGGGCTTCGGGGGTAAGTCTTTTGTAGGCAGCTCGAATGCCTTCGGGACCGGCTCTACCCGAGATGTGGACATTAATTTTAAAGTCCTGGAAAGTCTTGCCGTATCCCATCCACCTGACCATATCTGCATGATATTCAAATTCCTCTATTGAGCGATCTACAATGCCAGGGTTCTCACTTGCCAGCACAGTAAACTGACCAGGATGCATAGACATCCTAACACCCCTCTCGCGAGCCAAATCTCCCACCTTTCCAAATTCTCTTTCGCAATAGGCTCGGACATCGGGAAGCCGCCAAAACCTGCTCCAAACTGACTGAGTATATACAGGTAGTATATCGCTACTGAGTCGTACCATTCTAAGATTTTCATCAAGTGTACCTACACGTTCGACCAGACGACGAGTAGCTTCAATGTTACCTACCATTAGGTCCCACAACTTTTGATCAGCTACTTCCTGGCTCTGTCTATTTAACCAAGCAACGGTAGTACTTCCAGTATTATATTGTTTGGCATCATCTTTTTTATCAATGCCGTTAACTTGATCTGGGCGATCAATCCACTTACAAGCAAAACCAATACGTTTCATAATATACAATCAATAAAAATGGACATAGCATATTATAACACTATGTCCATTAACAGTCAACTTATTTGATATTAATCAAGTAAGTTTTCATTCCATTCTCTATGACCTTCTCGGAAGGCCATATTACTTTGAGTTTCGCGTACTTCTACACGATAACACCAAAGACGCTTGGCTTCACCTTCGCCCCACATGTCCGGAATGTATACTCCATTGACATACTTGTAGAGCATGTCGCTAAGTCCTTCGCAGCCTAGTTTTGGTAGGACTACAATCTTAGCCATCTTTTTCTCTACTAGTAGATTGTATGTTTCCATTTCTGGATCATCTGCCGCTACAATAAGTGTGTGATCAAATTGATCTTCTAGGATTTTTTTGAGTTCTTTTAAACCACCATAGTCAGCCGCCCAATTGCGGACATCTAGGTCGTTGGTGCCAAAGTAAAATTTCATGCTAAATGAATAGCCGTGAATTAGATTACAGTGACTATCAGCTCTCCATTGCCTGTATGCACAGGGAAATGCGTCGTGATATTCTTTTGTCGAAGTGTACTTATAAAGTACGGGTTGTAGATTTGCCATCTCTAGTCTCCTTTGTAAGGTAGCAAGTTTGACGACATGCAGAGTTTATAAAGCGGGATGAATGTGCGTGAAAGTCCGCTATATGTAATTATACAGTATTGCTACTGTATGTCAAGTTTATTGGTTAGCAATTACACCAAAAGGCAACCATGCGCCCGGACTACCTGGAGTTACACATACCCAACCAATATAGTCTGTAGCTTTTGGATCAGTGTTCCAAACAATGTCACCTTTGTTATATCTTCCTTCGGTTGGGGTACCGTTGCTAGTTTCAAATTTCTTGTTATCAAAACTAACAGGTCCTGCGACAGTCAGTGCTACATTTGCTTGAGGACTTGCAACGCCAACAGTCAATTGACCGTAGATTGAAACTGGTCGTGTTGTATTATCAACATTGCCAATAACAATATCTTGACCAATTTTAAATTCACCAGTGCTTCCTGTTTGAATAGTAAATGTATCAGTATACTCTAATCGATTATTATCAACTGCAAAGTCACCTATCTCTAATCTACTTGTAGATATTGTACGTGTAACTGCGGCATCACCGGCAACTTGTAAACCTTTTAATAAACCAACTGTGGTTAAATTACTGTCTACAACTGTTTGGCCTAGAGTAGTTTTACTTAAAACCGTTGCGCCTTCTATTAAAAAACTCTTTTCAGATGCTAGTTCAATGCTATCCGTTGACCAAATACGATCTGGATTAGCTTGATAGGTAAATTGGCTGTTAATACCGCTTTTGTTTGACCATACAATCCCTTTACCGTAGTTAGAGCTTGTATCTGTTTCCTTAAACACTAACGGACTTGAACGTTGAGTAATAACTTCTTCTGCAAAAATTTTACCGTGGATGCGAACATCGCCATTATTTTTTACAGTAATACGTGTAGTATTGTCAGTAACAATTTCTAAATTACTATAATTCATTGTACCTAATACAGCAGTATTAGATTTTGTACTACCTAATATAATTTCAACATCGTTTTCGAGGATACCGATAGCAGCCTTGGGAGCTTCGACATTAATACCAATTCTATTTAAGTCACTAGAAATGTAGGCAAAGTCGCCGAGTGCGGTATTTCCCGATACTCTTAGAGTCCTTAATGTTCCAACTTGTTTTAAGTTACTTTTTGTAACTGATGGACCTAACTCTGCAAAGCTGATTACGGGAGTGTTATTGATTTCGTATGCTTGTTCTTCAGCAAGATTAACACTCATGTCAGTCCACAACTTAGACTGTTTGAGCGCAAGTGTTTTACTCTTACGACCATCGGTCCATTTAATGCCTTTGCCATCTACATCGGCAAAACTTCCGCCTGTGAAGCTAAGTGCTTTTGTGGGCTCAACAACGTCAACAGTAATCTTACCGTTGCTAACAACCAAAGATGTTTGTGTAGCAAGGTCGTTAATACCTTGGGTGCTGAATTTTAGTGGTTCAAAAATGTTTAGGGCCATGGAAATACTCTCTTTCAAGTATTTATCCACAGCCCAGGGTAGTGTTACGCTACTTTAAGTAGGATCGTATCTTCGTTAAGACGACCGTTCATTTTAGTGTCTGTAGCATTGATATCTTCTAAGAACTTGCGTAGTGCAATTTTGCCTGCCGCCTTAAACTCTTTGAGCTTCTCTTCGGGCTTACGCACAGTCTTTTGCACACTTTTGAACTCATCAAACCCGGTAATTGTAGTGCCCTTAACGCCAAGTGTATTAAACTCTGCGGCCACATACTTGCCAATTTTGCGAGTTTTTGTATTGAAGATCCACAACTCTCCAGCTCCAATGATATCTATTGGATTAACACTAACCAGCTTTAACGGCTCGTTAGTCTTCATAAACTTGAGTTTAGCTACAAGTTTGTCTTTGCTAACTGCTTTAGTTTTACGTGGAGCACGGTTAACTTTAGCTTCTTGTGCTAGCATATCACAGGCCATCATAATCTCTTGATAGAAAGCAATCAAGTTCTTAATTTGCTTACGGCTGCGGTGACTGTAGGCTTCACGTAACTGCTCGTCGCCTTTGCCACTGGCAAGTTCTTCAAGCTCTGCTAAATCACCTGCGTAAAATGTCTTAATAATACGTGCATGGGCGGCTTTGACTTCTTTGCCTTTGAGCAGATTCAGCATCTTAAATGCTTTAGGATCAAAGGTTTCTGGATCCGTTTGGAATCCTTCGATAGCATCTTCAATTTCTTCAGTCATACGCATGGCCGCTTCACGAACACGCTCTTGAATAGTAGGCTGGGCTACAGTAGATTTAACTTCAACTACTGCTTCTTCATCTATGTCGTCTTTGCCTTGTTCAACAATTTGAACAATTTCGTTACGCAACCAAGCAGTAGCATCGCGGCCGTTGTTAAAATCTTCACGAACAGCAGGCATACCTCGAAGCAAGCATGACGCAATGGCACCCATTGTAACATTACATCGATTGTCTTTGGTTTTCTTAAAAGCGGCAATGTCTTCTTTAGTACAGCCAATAGTAGCCATCCATTTTAGCACAGCAGGCTTTAAATCCTTGCCGCTAAATTCCATACGGTAGTATGACATTGCATTATGGAAGTGTCGCAGAAATTGACTAGCGTTCATGTCCTCATGATTGTCCCATTTTGGACTGTAGTCCTTCTTAGCATTCTCACGAATAGTCACACTGGTAACTTTTTTTGCTTTGGGTTTAATTTTTACGCCTGCTACTGTAGCCATTTTTCTGCTCCGTTTTGTTAAACAATATGTATATTATACAGTCAAATGTGGGCTATGTCAAGTAATTTTTGGCTCGTTTTGAATAAATTGAGCAACTTCTGAATAGTTCGTAATCTGCTCTTCTAATGGAGTTGTATTTTGTTTAACCATTTTTTTAGGAAACGCCCTGTTGTTACTTTCCAAAATTACACCATTACTAGCCATCCAATATCCTATTTTTCTTAAAAATAAGGTCGGGTCAATATTTTCTAAATCGTCTTCGTAGTATAGTTGAAGGAAATTACTATTACGTTTTTTAAGTTCTTTGATAAAAAAATGGTCATACCCTCGATCTGTAAATCTTTTAAATTCTTGGAATTCCATAGGATCAATATGTACTCTTTCATTTGATGTATTATATCGGCTCCATTTTCTTGTCTTGTTAGCTATGGCAAGACTAGTATATTGAGCTAGTTTTGATCTGCGTTCTAATACAATGAAGTGAGTATTTGGTAGATCAAACAGCCAATCTAGATCGGAAATTTTCCACACGTAGAGATGAGTTTTGAATACTATATGGTTAGGATTAAATGTTTCTACAACACTTTCAAAAAATTCTTTTGGGTACGTATGAATATATCTACCTACAATCAACTCGCCATTTGCATTTCCAGCATATCTTGATACATCGTCTATTTTAAAAATATCTCTTTTTGTTTTTATAATTTCTTTTAATTTAGCTTTTTCGTCATCTAAAAATCCTCTTAAATTTTCAGGAATTGCAATGGTATCTTCATCATACATTACCCGGCCATTATACCAGAATAAATCATGCAGGGTTGAAGTATTTTTAAAACTTTCAAACGCCTCGCATACTAAAGAACTTCCAGTTCTTGCATCTGACAGTATAACAATATTAGCCATTAAGTTTTTCTTTTTAAAATGTCGTATAACCACGGAATAATGTCAGCAATATTTTGATGTCTTATCTGATCTAAACTTAGTGTTTCTTCAGCAAGTTTTGGTAACAAATGACTTGCATCTTTAGCCATCATATAATTAATTATTCCGCTGAAATTTTTTCTAAACTCGTCGCCCCAGCTTTTTCCATACTGGATATCAATATCAGTATAAAATAATTCATATTGTTCTTTAATCAGTTCTTTAGTTTCGATGGGTAATACTTGCACACTCATTGATGCAGGTCCTTCAAGAACATGATAGCTAGGAGTTTTCTTAATACGTTTGTAGTCTTTCTTTAACAACCATTTGGATAGGTCTAAGAAATTTAAAATATTAAAAACATTTATAGTGGTTGATATTGAACCGTTGATTTTATTATTTGATCGATAACCTAATACATCTAAATTTTCTTCAAGGTCGTTCCACTTAGAAGGATAACGCAAATAGTTTGCGTATTCTTGATATCCGTCTATACTACATCCTATTGCAACTTCTTGAAAGTGATCCCATTGACTGTAAAGTTTATCTGGAATAGCAACCATATTAGAGTTATATTCTAATACAACTTTATTGCTATAACCACTGTCAATGATCAATTGTAAAAGATTATAATGTATTTTATTGATAGTGGGCTCGCCGCCAGTAAAATAATATCTATCAATATATGGAAGGAGATTTTTTATAGAGGTCCAAAATTTTTCATCTTCGTACCACTCAAAGTCTAAACTATCTAATGTCCATTTATTGTTAACTTGTTTTAATTTGTAATCTTTTTGTCCGTAGTAATTAATTACATCTGTCTTATGATGTTCTACAAAATCTTCATACCATAGACTGCTATCGCCTGGTCCGCAATATCTACATTTTAAATTACATAGATTACCAAATCTAATATCAATGTACCTTAAGGGATACTCATTAGTATTAATAGCGCCATCTTCTGTGGTTGCAGATGCGTATGTAGATACGTCATATTTCTTAAGCATAAACTTACGTTTACTGTTAAGCCCAACGTTTTCTTCATCGTAACATAATTTACACGATGCAGGCTTTTGATTTTTTAACATTTGTAATCTTAGTGATTTAAAATCTGCGTGATTCCTAGCAGTAGTAATATCAGTTGTTAAAATATTAAGAGGTGTACCGTTGTCGACTAGTTTGCCGTACGGCGAGTATATAGCCTGGCAACATATCCTAAAGTCCCCATTTTGTTGAATGCCGATATGCGTCCATGGGATAGGACAGATGCTTGTATTAGTCTCCTGCAATTTTCTAAGATCAATATCAGCTAACCTAGTTATTCCTATTTCTTTAAGATACGCCGGACAGTTAGGGTTATCAATACCTGCTTGAATAACTGTTTCTTCTACATCTTCTTTGATAAGGATTTCCAATACCTGTTCTATACAATCAGGATCAGCTGCAATTTCTTCTCTCTGCAAACAGTGCGTAGCTGCACTTAATTTTTCAAACCAATTCATTTTATTCCTTAATTCTGCAATTTTGATTAACAAATTCTATAAATTCGTGCTTATCTTCTTCAAAGAAAACATCGTACTTGCCTAATTCATTTAGAGATATAATTCTTTTCCATACGTTCATCACATCATTATTCCAAGAATGGTGTGCCCATCTATGTTTGGAAATCCACTGTATTCCGTCTTTTGTTAGCTTGTCTTTGACAAGCTTCAAATAATCTTCACTGGGAGTATTACTAATTATATAAGGCCAAAGTTTGATTACAGTTTCTTTATATTTAAATTCAATAGGTAAATCATTGGAAAAACAATACAGTTGATAAAGATAAAATTCGCATTGTTCAGGCTCAGATAAAAACCATTCTGTAAACTCTGTTGCTCCCAATAAGTTTATTAAACCTATTACATTTGATTTTATTAATTTAAATGGAGTCCATGGTAAACTTAATTTATCAACGTATTTAAAATTAAACTTTTTACAGTACTTGTCTTTTAAAAAGAAGTGCGGGTCACGAGCCGGGTCAGCTTCAATAGCAGGGAACGGATCAATACTATTCGTATCAGGACTACTAACTAAAAAATCTTTTGAATCAATAACCCAACATTCTTCTTCGACTGAACCAGCAGATGCTAATAATTTAAGTAGTTGTTGTTTTATATGCCCGTGTGCTATTATATCTTTAGGTATAAATCTAGTACTAGGAAATATTTTTATATTATTTTTAATGCTAGATGAGTTAATAAATTCAACATATGGGTCTACATTATCTGCATCTTCTATTATGTAAGTAATGGAATGATTTAATTGAAGATGTTTTTCAAAACTGTTAACTTGTCTTTTAAAATCAGAAAAGTCTCGCCTGCAAGTTACGCATATAATGTTTGCCATATTAATCGTGTTTATTTAAGTGCCATGCTAGCTCAGGAAAAGTTTTCGTCCAGTTAGTTTTTCTTGCAGTGTCAAGTCGAGTAATCCATAGCTGCCACTGTTCATAATCATATGGTACATCTTGATCAATAGCACTATGAAATCTTTCAATGTTTTGATCTAGTACTTCACTACAATTATCTCGTATGCCTTCATGTTTTAACGGTATTAGGGTAGCCTTATACCATTCTTGATACTCGGTAATTTTCTCATGCAACTCTATTTTCCATTCTGGGCTACTAGCACCAACTGATAGACGATCAGGATCTTGCATAATAATCAAATGAAAGTCATGTTCCCATTTTGATTCAATACTAAATGAATTAGGTAATAAGTCATTATCTAAAAGAAATTCCATATACTCTTTTATACGATGCGTGTTTAGTATACCCCAAGTTGGAGTAATAGTGTATGTTTGTTCTCGAGTAGTTAAATTTTCTTTTAATAATTTTAAATTAGGCAATAGTTTGGCCATGGACGATGGGTAACGTATATAGTGTAATCGCTCTTCATCTACTTCGTCAATGCTTACGCAAACTGACAATTTTTTCATCTTAGTCCAGTAGTCTAAAATATTAATTCCTTTAAACGTTAAACTAGTTAAATTAGTACTATACGAGAATTCTATTAAATCTAAGTTACCGTGATCATGTAGCTGCTTCAACACTTCAAAATGTTCCCATTGTATTAACGGTTCGCCACCAGCAAAGTAAATTTGTTTAACAGTATCAATGCTAGAATCAAATACGGTATCTAAAAATTGTTGCATGTAATTTTTGTTATGTAAAAATATAGGTTGTTTTACATTGTACATCTGTGTTGCTAGATCAGACCATGTGCTGCTATATTCGGGGGAGCAACCAATACATGCCAAGTTACATAGATTGCTGAATCTAAAATCCCATCTTAGCAATTCAATATTTGGTAATTCTCCATCTGCTGTTACAGAATTAACAATATCAATTTGATCACCATACAGATCATTCATTGCTAATCTCATAGATTGATTGCTCCAAGATTCCTCAGTCGTACATCTTTTGCATTCTGAACTTGGTTCATTGTTAAGCATTCGTAATCTAATTGTTTTATACTTGTTGTTATTCCAAATATTTTCTATAGAATCTTCTTGAATATTTCCAAAAGTTTCCGACTGAGCAACACAGCATGGACGAACAGCTCCAGTAGGTTCTACATACGTATGTATAAATGGCGCCATGCAAAAAACTTTATTATCGGGTATCATTTAAATTTTATTCCTGCGTTAACATAAACTTTTTCTTAGCGGGCTTAATTGACTGTTTAACTTGTGAAGTAGTTGAAATCCATGATTCAATGTTACCCTGTTCCGATCGTTCTTTAGAAAAACTCATGTCTCGTGCTTCACGTTCTTTTTTATATTTTTCTTCTCGTTCAACATCGTCTGGTGCTGAATGAGTAAATGCATGATTAATTTTAAAAGTGTAATCACCGGAGTCATTAACTTCAAAAAATACTTCACTAACATAATTTGCTGCAATAAATTTGCCAAATACTGCCTTATCTGATCCAGGATCAGATTTTAGATTAATAGAGAAAGCTCCGAAATATTTGTAAATTACATAAAAGAATGCAAGGTATTCAGATTCCATACTGGTTTCAAAATTTGGAGCCGGCAGTACAACGTAGTTGTCAGCAGGATAATAATCTATCTTAGGACTACTAAGACCGCTAATTGTATAGAAATTATCCAGGCTTGCATATGATATAGCATCGTGAATTTGTTCTTTTGAATTTTTATTAATAATAGCTAACCATATATGTGTAAGTTTTATGCGTAAAAATCTATGAAGCTGTGTATTTGTGTAATGCTCATCTCTCCAGTTATCTAAAAAATAATCAAAATTTATTCCGTAATAGTCAGGGTCTTCCTTCATATGACTTCCCGGGGCAGCCCCGGCACCGTAACCTACACTAATTGCATGTATGTGTTTCCTACAATTAAACAACAGTTGTAGCCCGTGCATCCAGTCAATTGCTTCTTCAGTTGGGAATCCAATCATCCAATTTATGTGTGCAAAAATTCCAGCATCGCTAGTATCTCTTAGATTGTTTTCAACTTCCCATACTTCAATCTTTTTTCTCATGTTGTCTAAGATTTTCTGACTGCCGCTCTCGACTCCGTAGCTTAGGCAATTGCAGCCGCTGTCTGAAATTTTCTGAATAAATTCTCTAGTCATTCTGCCGTCACATCTGGCATAACTATTCCATTTAAACTTTAATTCTTTTTCTAAAATTAAATCAACTAGTTTTTGAAAACTTTTTAAATCTCCATTAATTAAACTATCTACAAACCAAACCCTGTTAATATTGTAATTTTGAATCTGATGCTCAATCTCTGAAATGGTTCTTTCAGGGCTTAAACTTCTAAACCTCCAATAGTATGTTTCCGAGCAAAAACTACATTGCGCTACACATCCTCTAGAAGTTTCTGCACTGATTCCTGATCCTTCTTGATAATTTGATAATATGTAATCAGAATAATCAGGATAAGCGTATTCATCTAAATTTAATCTACTAGTTGTGGTGCCAATAACTTTACCTTTTTCATAAGTTGTTATATTTGGAACTTCATTTAAAAATTCTATTAGACTGGCTTCAGCTTCCCCAACAAACATGTAATTAAAATCTTTAGGCAAATCGTAAGCACAATTATATCTTTCGGCCATTTCAGGGCCGCCTGCAATAAAGCAGGTGTCGGGCAATACTTCTTTTATTCTCTTCAGCAAATACATAGTTGCATGAAAGTTTGTATTATAGATAGAGAATCCCACAACCTTAGGTTTTTCTATTGCTAAGTTTAAAATAATTCTATCAAATAACGGCTCTAAATCTGGTAGTAAATATTTTTCAAAATTAGCTTGGTCTAACCATAAGAAATATCTCTCAGACCTCCAATAATCTTCACCATGTAAACTCTTTAATCTATGATATGATTCTATATTAAGATCTAATACTTTCACGCTATACTTTTGACTGCGCATTAACCCTGTTAATTTAGCAATATTATATGGTGGAAAAAGAACACCCCAAGCAGGAGCAATAATCATAGCAACTCTAAATTTATCAGTATCTGCCCATTGTACATCAGGATTTACAAAATTAACTAAATTTCTAGATTTAAATTCTTCGGGACTAATACCTAAATGTGACGAGGCATGGTCAATATAGTTTTCTTTTAGAATATGTTTTCTAATAATTTCATCCCTGTCATTTACTAACAAACTACCATAGGTTTGTTCAAGCTCTTCAATTTCTTTTAGAATTAAATATTGATGTTTTTTCTTTTCTCGTATTACTACAAATTCGTCCCCGCCAAGTTCAGGAAATCTGGTAGCAGCAATCTTAAGCAACTCAGCTGAACATACTAAATTTAAAGCAGCAGCTCTTACTACATCAATCTCACTATCGTGAGTGATAAACATTGTTAGTAGATCAATAGGACAGTCTGTTGCTGACGCAACTTCGCATCTATCCAAATGGCTAGTGCTATTTTTTATTATTTCGTAGTAGTTCATATTTTAAATCGACCCTCTAGTCTGTAAATATTTTTCTTGTTTATTGTACCAATGTATAAGATTGTCACTGTATGATATCTCATCTTTAATATGAGATATCACATGATCTAGTAATGGATTGTGGTTATACGAGTATTTACACCATGCGCCTTCTTTATTACCAAACCAGATTGGTTTTAATATACCGTCACCTACTTTATTCATGTAGGTTAAAAATCTATTTGGACAATTATTTGGCACTATATCATCTACTAAAAAAATACAATTGTCTGATGTGTAAGGGAATATTTTGTAAAATAATCTATCAATATCATTGCTTTCTTCTAAACAATCTAATCTTACTACATCAAATAACTGACTATTAAACTCTAAATTATCTAACTTAGTTACATCACTGTCTTTTAATATAATTTTATTATTGTTTGATATCAGCTGTAATTGAGTTTCTAATTGTTTAATATCTGTAAACTGTTGACCAATACTATCCCATTTAAAATTTTCATATCCGATAAAGGAAATATCGTGTTCTAGAGCTTCGTTGATAGATAATATCCACCCGCCTGCGCCGGTGCCTAATTCTAAAATAGATTTAGGTTTTGTATAATTTAAAAGTTCAATTATTACTTTTAAATCTTCAAATCTTACCATAGGTGAATGCTTGTCTATCAGTTGATGTATTTCTTGTAAATTCATGTTTATTGATTTTTAAAAATATCTAATTGTTCTTCAGTATATTCTACTAATGTGCCACTATCACCAATACTACGTATTGGTACTAGACTGAGCATACCTTTGATTCTATTATTTGCGCCAGGCCGATCTAACGTGCCTAATGCTTTAATTTTATCTCTTAATTTTAATGCACGATCAATATACTGTGGCGGAGCCATTAATTTAATTTCTAACCAGTGATCGTCATCATGCTCGTCAAAGTGTTTGCAAATAGCTTCAATATTACGCACAAATCTATCTTCATCTTTTTCATCAAGTAGTCCGTCAAAATGTGCGCTAAGATTAATACTGTTTAGATACTGCACTGCTTCTGCCCAATATTTATGATCTCTGGTCCCGTTGCTGGTCAGCATGATCCATTGATCTCGGCTCTTAAGATGTTTTAAAAACTCTAAAAACTTAGGATGTAGTGTAGGCTCGCCGCCGCCAAAGTTCCATCGGATACTTTCTTTATTAGACCAGTTGTCAATTAGGTTATCCGCAGTACTAACTAACAAGTCATAATCTTTATGGTCGTCAGTACGATTATGTACACTGGTCCAGCAGTAGCTACAGTCATAATTACAACGCCTACCTAGATCCCATAAGATTTGATAAGGGATAGGGAAGTTCATTTCCACAGCTACAGGCTCGTTGATCGTGTCGACAACATCGGCTAGTGTATTTTCCTTAGCTTCCCATCCTCCGTTTGTCACTGACAGCATGGGCTTATACATAGTTGATTTAGCTTTTGATACAATAACATCTGCACCGCAGCCGCAACTATCCCAGGGACATTTAAACCATGATTTAGGTAAATCATACCCGTCAAAGATGTTGCCTAAGAAACCAGGAAATTGAGTTTTATTTTCAACAGTATTAGGCAATACCTTCTGAAATGCTTCTTTAGTTTTTCGATATTCTAAACCTAACTTGTTCTGTATAGGCCACCACTCTTCAGTTGGATTAGCAGGCTTATTTTGTTTTAATATTGCTCTCCATCCGTCAAAATTAAATCTATCTAATTTAGCACTAGCAGTATTGCATATCCAAAGATTACCATCAAAGTCTATGTACAGTGCTCTAACTCCAGCACTGCATTGCCACCCTTGCCATTTATTTAGACCTCGAGCAATTGTTTCATCTACTGATAGTCTAATATACTTTTCAGACTCGTCATAAATTCTAAATTGTTTATTGGTATTTGCATCATCCATATGTAGGCCAGTCTTTTATATTTTCAATTTCGTTATAGTTTTCAATGATGTCAGTATAACTGTCATTGTATGTTTTAATATGGGGACCGTTAGTAACTATTGGAATTCCAGCATTTTCACAATCTATATTTATTGTTTGATAATTTATAATAATAGTATCATCTGGCATCACGTTATGTAGCGCGGTATCATGCTTAATAATTATATCAACACATTTGTTAAAAGTTTCAGGGTCTAATTTAATTTTATTATTAACACTAGCTTGTATTATATCATTTCCTAAATTCTCTAATCCCCGAGCAGTATATTGCCTATGCCATAACTCAGTAGTCTGCGCCATTGCTAGGCTTATTGCTCTACTAAACAAGTCTCGATGTATACAAATAAATTTAAAATTATTGTCTTTTAATATTTTAAAAAAATTTATATAGTCAAAATTAGGTAATACCCATGGTTGAGGGAATACTTTCATGACTAGTGATGTATCAGTAGTCTCAATTAACTGTTGCATAGTGTGTCTAAATTTAATTCTTTCGTCACTATAAAAGTTATTTTGTTTTTGAAAAAATGTGCCGGATGAATCTTGATATACCTGTTGTTGAAGGTGCGTGTACTCACCTAAGGTGACTGCCACCTTAGGTAACTTTAAAAATATTTTATGTTGCAAACTTGTGCTTCCGCTTCTTAGCGAGCCTATTATGCACCATCTGTTCATAAACGTTCCTTTGTACTCATAATATCAAAATTACAATGACACATAGTCTTGTTACAGATAACAGGATCCATTGGCAATTGTAATTTTGCATCGTCAATGTTTCCAATTACTCCACCTACTTTGCACCAGCCTCGATGAATAGTACCATCCATGTCTACGATTAGTTGTTCAATACCTGCATAGCAACTCCATCCAGACCAATCGTTAGTCTTTTCACTGATAAATCTATGTGCGCTAGAAGCTTGAGTAGTACCATCTTCATATACTTTACGCATGGCACCTCGATAGTAATCAAATGTACGTGTAAATTTAATATGTTTAGTGATTAGTTCGTGTTGTTTATCAAATATCTTTTTTTGATAGTCTGTATAATCATATAGGGTATCTCCAAAGTCGTGGATTAATGGCTGCAATGCCATTGATATATTTCCAAGATCTTTAACTTTGTCTGCTAGTTCGTAACATTGTTCGAACTTCTCGGGACTCATCATGATGTTAACGTGTGTTCTTACGTCATTGTGCAACAGTTTAACAACTTCAATGAAATGGTCAGGGTCACCTTCTTCAGGATGAAAGCTAAGGCATACATGGTCAAAGTATTGTTTATTCTCTTCCCAGTATCGTAATGTACGCGACCCGTTACTAATCAATCCAACCTTTACTCCTATCTTAGCACAGAATTGACAGATCTCAGTAAAGTCTTTATACATAGTAACTTCACCGCCGGTGAATTCAAAATAGATATTCTTATGAAAGTAATGGTCTTTTACTTTAGCAATAAAATTTTTAATAACTTGCGGATCAGGCCATCGCTTAGAACCGTCATGTAGTCCCGATGGGCAATAGCTACATGAAAAATTGCAAGTATTACCCAAGCACCAGTTAACTACAAACCAATCTTCGTTCTTTGGATTTAGGTGTACTAATTTAATATATTCTTGTTCCATGATTTCTCTTTATTAACTATGTACTTATCTCATACAAAATTTTAGTCAAAAGAAAACCTGCCCGTGAGTCTATGACATCAGTGGGGCAGGCCGTGTTATTATTTTTTAGCTGGTGCTTTATCTACAGGTGCAGTTACATCTGCAGGCTTTTCAATTTTTGGCATAACTTTTGAAGGCTTTTTGCACTCGGTCTTTTCTGCATTGGCTTTATCTTTGCAGTCAACATGGGCCGACTTTGGAACACGAACTTCCATTTTCTTACCATTGGCTGTAACATCTTTTGTTTCGCCTTCTGGCTTCTTTGCTGGTTCGCTAGCTTGTGCTAGACCTAACGATAATCCTAATACTAACGCGGCTAATAGTTTCATAGCAGTCTCCTTTTGATATTTTATTTACACAAAAAAGCCCGATTAGGCTCGGGCTTCTCTGTATTTTGCTAATGCAAGTTGTCTAGCTAGCCATAATCTAAATTTTACATAATCTGATAATTCGTCACCTTCAACGACTTTACCAAACTGTTTCGATTGTCGATTACGGCCAAAAGTGACTTCGTCGTTTATTTCGTAGTCACTGTCGTCTAGACCTCCTGGATTACTTCTTTGCTGGCTCTTTCTTGTCGTCTTTCTTAGCAGGCTCACTTTTGGCAGGCGTTGCTGTCGCACTAGCGGCAGGGGCTGGAGTCGCGGCCGGCGCTGTAACAGCAGGCTTGGCTTCTACTTTCTTTTCTTCTTTCTTAGCTGGCTCTGCGGCGAAAGCTGTAACTGCAAATGCTGAAGCGATTAAAGTTGCGATTAATTTCATGATAAAGTTTCCTTTTAGGTTATGTAGAAATTTCTATCCCTACATATATACAACGCGGTAGCCTTACATTTCGTTTACAAGATTTGGCAATTCTGGTCTTAAATTACAAAATTCACATTCTTTATCACTGCATTTATCCTCCAACCAAATGTTACAGGGTTGGCAGTAGTAACAATCATATTCTTCCGAATAATTTTTTGGTGCTTGACAGCAGAGTGTATTTAGGTCCATAACGAGTCACGAGCCTTGATCAATCGGATCATCATTGCTTCATCTTCTGCTTCGTAAGCCGCTTCTATTTCCTGTAGCAAGGCATGAGACTTATCACTCATAGCTTTAAGTTCAGGACTCTTGTCGCTGCCCAACCAACTTAACTTGCCACCGTTGGCCAGTCGACTGGCTTCGCAGTATTCTGTCCAACCACTTGCTTCGTAAGGATCTGGACGATTGCGATAGGTCACAGTCCACCAAGTGTAGAGTTCTT
>Ga0209191_1000624_pt1 | contig 26726 bp, 41 predicted proteins | sample S_130626_EF_Meta_FD_187320 | JGI IMG/M metagenome (GOLD analysis project Ga0209191, IMG submission 187320) | Freshwater microbial communities from Lake Simoncouche, Canada to study carbon cycling - S_130626_EF_MetaG (SPAdes) (version 2) | ecosystem: Environmental > Aquatic > Freshwater > Lake ...
CTCAGGCACCGGTTCCGGTCAATATTCTGGGTTCATGTCATATAATGTCACAACCACTGGTGCTAGAACCGTGACACTGGGAATTTGGTCTACCGCAACCACATCAGTGATTGATAGTGGTGATGGTAGAACCTGGATGCGAGCCACACAACTTGATTCAATCTTTGCCCTGAACACACTGGCCACAATGAGTGTAACTGGTAATGTTACTGTTGGTGGCAACTTGACGGCAACTGGTGGTATTCGCAAGAGTGCTAGAGTGCTTACTACAACCACTACATTGACAGTGGCAGATGCTAGTGGCTTTATTGAGTTTTCTCCAGGAAGTGGCCCATACACAATTACATTGCCCAATCCTACACTCGCTGCTAATTCAGGTATTGGTTATAGATTCTGGCAGAACACCACCGATAATATTACTCTAAGCACTCCGGCTGGCGCTTTTTATGGACCAAGTGGTAGTAACACCAGCACAAAAGTTTTAACACAGGCTACCACACAATATTGGGATGTGTGGAGTGATGGTTACAACTGGGCTGTATTTGGAATAAAGATAGCATAACCACTTAATTATAAATTGGGTAGTTATCCACATAAATAAAGTTATGAATAAAACAGGTCAAGCATCTCTAGTAAAAGATCCTTATACTAAAACAAAATTTAAGAACGATAAGGAATTACAAGACTTTATAAAGTGTTGCGACCCTGACACAGGTTATCTATACTTCATGGATAACTTCTTTATGATACAACACCCTACTAAGGGAAGTATGGTGTATCATCCCTATAACTATCAGAAACGATTAATCAACACATATCATAACTATCGTTTTAGTATCAGTTTGATGCCTCGACAATCAGGCAAATCAACTAGTGCAGCTGGGTACTTACTTTGGTATGCTATGTTTGTACCTGACAGTACTATTCTTATCGCAGCACACAAATACACAGGCGCACAAGAAATTATGCAGCGTGTTCGCTATGCATACGAAAACTGCCCAGATCATATCAAAGCAGGCGTAACAACATACAACAAAGGCTCATTAGACTTTGAAAATGGTAGTCGTATCGTAAGTGCAACTACTACTGAAAATACAGGTCGTGGTATGAGTATTACATTACTATACCTAGACGAGTTTGCATTCGTTCGTCCAAGTATTGCTAGAGAATTCTGGACATCTATCACACCAACATTAAGTACTGGTGGTAAAGCAATTATCACCAGTACACCAAATAGTGATGAGGATCAGTTTGCTTTCATTTGGAAAGGTGCTAACAAAACTGAAGATGAGTTTGGTAACACAACTGAATTAGGCGTTAACGGATTCAAAGCATATAGAGCAGACTGGCAAGAACAACCAGGCAGAGACCAAAAGTGGGCTGATGAAATGAAAGCACAATTAGGTGAAGATCGTTTCCGACGAGAGATTGGTTGTGAATTCATTATCGCTGACGAAACACTTATCAATCCAAATACATTATTGATGTTAGAAGGAATAGAACCTATAACTAGAATGGGACAAGTTCGTTGGTATCAGAAACCCAAGAAGGGTAATATCTATACAGTAGCATTAGACCCTAGTATTGGTACAGGTAATGACCCAGCCGCGATACAAATATATGAAGCAAATACAGTAACACAGGTTGGTGAATGGAAACACAACAAAACTGATATCCCGACACAGATTAAACTAATGGCTCAGATAAACAAATACATTGTTGAATGTACAGGTGAACCAAACAATATCTATTATAGTGTAGAGAATAACAGCATTGGCGAAGCAGCATTAGTATCACTAAACGAATATGGGGAGAATAACATCCCGGGAATCTTTATCAGCGAACCAGGTAAGAAGCGTAAAGGTTTCAATACTACAAACAAGAGTAAATTAACCGCTTGTGCTAAGTTTAAAACATTACTTGAGAGCAAGAAATTAACCGTAAATAGTCGTAGTCTTATTAGTGAATTGAAAGCGTTTGTAGCACATGCGGGTAGTTATGCTGCTAAAGTTGGGGACACAGACGATTTGATAATGGCCAGTTTATTAAGTGTTAGAATGATACAGGAATTGGGTTCATATCACTTTGAATTAGACAGTTATGTTAAGGACCATGAAGAATTCATTGCTCCCTTGCCATTCTTTGCCGTGCTAAGTTGAGATTAAGATAAATACAATATGCCCACTAATTCTGAATCATTAAACCGCGAACTTTATAGATTATTAACTAAATATAAACCAAAACCTCTAGATGCTGAAGGTAAAACCACTCCAGTACCTGAAGAAGCAGATGTTTTCAAGTTTGAATTTACTAAAGACGGAGACGATTACGGTACAGTTTATGTTACTTTAGATGAAGATAGAGTATTAACCGTTTATTTTGGCGATGACGTATCTGATAGTCCTAGCGATAGAACACCCGGAATAGATTACGATGATACATGGACTGGGTTATTACAACAATTAAGTGCTTGGAGAATGACCAAGGGCCTAAGAGGATTTAAAACACAAAACAAAGACCGTGTCAATGATGACATGGCAAAAAGGAACCATATGAGAAACAAAGACAAAATAGCAGAAGGTTACTACCCAATGGGTAAAAAAGCAAGTTATAGCGATGCTATACCTACAGTGAAGATTGTTATTGAACATAGCCGAGTCATCGAAGAAGGTGAAAAACGCTATCGCAATATTAATAAAATCTTTTTAGAAAATCAAGATGGTGAACGTTATTTACTTGATACCAAGAAGCCTGGCGTTGCCCGTGTCTATGCTAGACATATTGCTGAAGGTGGAAAAGTTAATGATGATCGTTGGAACCATGTTCATAGTCTTTGTGAAGAATATAGTAAGATGGCTGGATTTGTTCGTGCTACACGCAATGGTCAATTCAATGAATCAGCACAATCATTAGTTAATGAAGGCATTGCACACTATCAAAGTTTGCGTGAATCATTAAGTCGTATGACCGGTAAGCGTGGATATAACGCATACTTTGAGAGTTGGACACCACCTTTGATGGAAGACGGAACTGAAGAAAACAATCTAAATGAATTGTTTGTACAAGAGACATTAGATCCACGCATTGAAAGTGTAATGCCAATATTAAACAGAATACATAAGAAAGTTTCTGAGTCAGTTATTGATAAAGAAATGAATAAGTTAGCAGAGTGGGCTGATAGTTTAGTTGAAGAAGAAAGTATTAAATCTAACAACCCGGTCGGTATTCCTGAAGGTAAAGGAGATTTCAGCCAAGCAATTGAACAGTTATCAGGTTGGGATGAAGTTGAACCAGATGAACCTGGTACAAGACAATATGATTTTGATGACCGAGAAGGTGGCTATTATGCTCAAGGTACTGTTGTGCAAGATTTGAAAACTGGTCAAATTAAAATAGAATTTAAAGATGACGGTGAGTATGGTGGACATGAGATTAATGATACTTTTAACTCAATTGGTGATGCTATGAACGCCCTTAGAAACATAACAACACGTAGAAGTAAATCAGGCAGGGCTCAAAACTTTGATACATTGGGTGCAAGAGAATTAACCGGTCCTGATGATGTGTACAAAACAGATAAGATTGGTAAAAAAGGAACTCTTAAAAAAATTCGCACGGATATAATGAAAGCAAGTAGTCCATATCGTATGCGCGGCGGACCAAAAGGTGTATTGCCGGAAGCTGCCAGTCCCGACGATCCAATGAGACCGCAGAGCAAAATTATTAAAAGCCTCCGTGATATGGCAATAATGTCTCCCACATTAACATTTCAACATTTTAGACAATCAGGAAAAGAATCGGTAATTACTGATGCAATAATGGCTGCTAAACAAATGAAAAGCTATTATCAACAACAAGGTAATCAGGGGGCGGCGCAGTTTGTCTACAATTTAGAAAACGAAATTGACAATTTCAAGCGAGGATATGATGGCAACACACAGGATGGAGACACAATGGATCTTTCCGACTTGATGCGAGGAACTCTTAGTAAGATACAATTTCAAACTAAACCAGGTGTGACGGAAGGCTCGCATGAAGAACAAGTCGCAAGTTTAGCCGCATATAATGAAAAAATGGCTGGTGAAAATCCACCAATCGACTTAGGCCTACGAGAAGTAGGAAACTGGGCAAAGGTTGGTCACTATGGTGATCCTATCAAAACAGCTTGGTTCAATATAGCAAAATACGGAATTAGAAACAATAAATTCAATGATTCTGTTGACAAAGCAATGTTGGCAATAGGTGATTTCCCTGACAAGTATGATCTTAGTATACCCGAAATTGATGCATTATATAGTGCCTATGAAACAGTATATGACCAATGGGAACAATCACGAGGTGCGGCTAATGAAAACTTTATAAACCAAGCTGACCAAGCAGTTGTATCTGAAGAGGATGAAATGGCTGAAGGTGTGCTTGATGCTATTAAGAGAGGTGTCGCTGGCGCAAAACAATTTGGTAAAGAAGTTAAAGACGCTACCAAACAAGCATGGGATGAAGAAATACCTAAATTAAAACAAGATTGGAAAAATCCAATTAAAACTGCATTTGCCGAAGAAGATGAAATGGATGAAGGGGCACATACTCAACATTATGATGCCGCTAATAAATTCACAGGTGATATTGACCACGGTGAACGTCCTCCAACTGATTGGAGCACTGATCCTATTGAAGCCGGCACAGATAGAATACATAATAAAATATCAAGTATGTTAAAGAAATTGTCAAAGCCTAAAGATAATCAAGACTTAGATGAAGCAGCCGCACCTTGGGAAGATGAAGATGAAGCAGATAAAGAAGATGATAAGAAGCCAAACGATAAAAAAGGTAGTGATGGTGCAAACCATGATGGTCATTCTAGGGCAAAGCATCTAGCAAAACAAGCAATACCAAAAGAAAAGGAAGAAGTCAAAGAAGGACAAGATGACTTAGACCGTATCTTAACTATAATGAATCATAGAAGATAAGGGTAAATTGCTTATCAAAAACCTCACTTAAAAGGTGAGGTTTACCACATTAGGCATAAATACTATTGACAGGGAGAGAAAGTACTGCTATACTTACTCATCGTGTTAGTTACTTCATGGTGAAGTAGCGAATTTAAAAACGAGACCATCTCAATTTATAAGGAAAATATATTATGGCATCATTAGCAGAAATCCGCGCTCGTATCGCAGCGCAAGACACAAAATCAAACACAAAGGGTTCTAACACCCAATCAGATAATTCTATCTACCCCCACTGGAATATGGACGAAGGCACAACAGCCGCAATTCGTTTCTTGCCCGATGGCGATACAAAGAACGAATTCTTCTGGGTAGAAAAACAAATCATCAAACTCGCATTCAATGGAGTTAAAGGTGATAGCAATGTAAAACAAATCGTAGTACAAGTACCATGCGTAGAAATGTATAACGATGGTTCAGTCTGTCCTATCTTGGCTGAGGTTCGTCCTTGGTATAAAGATGAGACATTGAAAGAAATGGCAAACAAATATTGGAAGAAGCGTAGTTATCTCTTTCAAGGCTTTGTACGTCAAAACCCACTTGGTGATGACAAGACACCAGCGAATCCAATTCGCAGATTTGTTATCAGTCCACAAATTATCCCAATCATTAAAAGTGGATTACTAGATCCTGAAATCATGGAATTGCCAACAGACTATACACGTGGTCTTGACTTCAACATTAAGAAGTCTAGCAAAGGTGGATATGCTGATTACTCAACAAGTAATTGGGCACGTAGAGAAACAGCATTAACTGATGCTGAACAAGCAGCAATTGAAGCACACGGATTGTTTAATCTTAGTGACTTCTTGCCGAAGAAGCCAGGTGAAGCTGAATTGCGTATTATGAAAGAAATGTTTGAGGCATCAGTAGATGGTCAACCTTACGACAACGAACGTTGGGGTAACTACTATCGTCCATGGGGCTTAGATGCTCCGGCAGGTGGTGCAACAACTGAAGCAGCACCGATGCCCGTTCGTACTGCTCCGGCAGCAGCAACTAATCTACCCGCTTGGGAAGATGATGTTAGTGCAGCAGAAGCATCTTTCACCAGTTCACCGGTTGTAGTTCCTACAGCGGCTCCATCAAGTGACAAAGCGCAAGACATTCTAGCAATGATACGTGCTAGACAAAACAAGTCTTAATCTTAATAGGGGCCACGGCCCCTATCTTAGGAGAACACTATGACATTACCAGACGAAAGATATCGTGCCTTAAAGCAAGGTAAAAAATTACTAGAGGAACTTTGTGATCCTGGACGTACACCACGTGTACCTAGTTTAATCAGAGACCGAGCAAGAGCCGCACTACGTCATTATCCGCAAGATTGGGAGATTGATTCAATTGCTGAAAAATGTCCCGATATACTTGATAAAGTATCATTTAGTGATAGAATGTACTTAACAGGTACAAACAACCGATAAAAAAGAAAGAGAGAATCTAAATGGCCAAACCGTTCGATATATCAAAATTTCGCCGAGAGATTACTAAAAGTATTGAGGGACTTAGCATAGGATATAACGATCCAACCGATTGGATCAGTACAGGAAATTATGGACTTAATTATCTCATCAGTGGTGATTTTAATAAAGGCGTACCTCTTGGTAAAGTTACTGTCTTTGCCGGAGAGTCTGGATCAGGAAAATCATTCATCTGCTCAGGGAACCTCGTCAGACACGCACAACAACAAGGAATCTACGTTGTACTAATTGACAGCGAAAACGCCTTAGATGAAAAATGGCTACACGCATTAGGTGTAGATACAAGCGAAACTAAATTGCTTAAACTAAACATGGCTATGATTGATGATGTGGGTAAAACTATATCAGAATTTATGAAGTCATACAAACTAATGGCGGAAGATGATAAACCAAAAGTATTGTTTGTTGTTGACAGTCTCGGTATGCTATTGACTCCAACTGACGTTAATCAGTTTGAAGCAGGTGATATGAAAGGTGATATGGGTCGTAAGCCTAAAGCACTAACTGCACTTGTTCGTAACTGTGTTAATATGTTTGGTAGTCACAATGTAGGATTAGTTGCCACTAATCACACATATGCAAGTCAAGATATGTTTGATCCAGATGATAAAATTTCAGGTGGTCAAGGATTTGTTTACGCAAGTTCAATCGTAGTTGCTATGAAGAAACTCAAACTCAAAGAGGATGAAGATGGTAACAAGATTTCTGATGTAATGGGCATTCGTGCTGCTTGCAAAGTTATGAAAACTCGCTATGCAAAACCTTTTGAAAGTATTCAAGTTAAGATTCCATATGAAACAGGTATGAGTCCTTACAGTGGTTTAACTGATATGCTTGAGAAGTCTGGCGCATTGAAGAAAGAAGGAAACAGTTTAGTTTATGTAACTGAAGATGGTGAAATTCTTAAAGCATTTCGTAAGGGTTGGGAAGCTAACAAAGACGGAATACTTGATAAGGTGATGCTTGAATATACTGGAAAAAGTAAAAGTGTGATAAGTAATGTAACATCTACGGAGGAAGTTACAGAATGAGTTTAGACGTTATATCAGAAGTTTGGGATGCATTGCGTGAGCATATTGATTTAAGTGAACGTGATGATGCGGCAGATACACTTGTCAATTTTTTAATTGATAATAACTATGAGATAGATGATATCAAAGATGCCTTCAAAGACAAAGATATCACTAAAGCATTAAAGGGCTATGCTGAACAACATTTCCAAGAAGAAGAATACGAAGATTTTGAAGAAGAAGATTTAGACGAATGGGATTAAATGTCAAATTGGTATACAAGAGTATCAGTGAATTTAGGTGTAATCCCTGATTTCATTCAGCACTTTGAATCTGAGTTAGAACAAGCAAAAAAAGAAGTAAAGGTATACGGCAATGTTGAAAAGAACATTGCTGCTATTCCCGGTGTTACCGAACATAGATTCAATCAATTACAAGAAGTAGAAGCGGTACTTAACTTGCTCAATATTAGATTAAAGAAGATTCGCCGAACTCATTTTCAAAAATATTTAGAAGCGTATAATAGAGCATTGACAAGCCGTGATGCTGAAAAGTATGCTGAAGGTGAAGATGAAGTAATTGATATGGAAGTATTGATTAACGAAATTGCCTATCTCAGGAATAGATTTTTGGGGATTATCAAAGCATTAGAATCAAAAAATTTCATGCTAGGTCATATTGTTCGTTTAAGAGCGGCCGGCATGGAAGATATATCAATATAACATGGAATATACAATTGGCTAATTCAACTAACGTAAAACAACAACTTGCAGCACATCAAAACGCCGCAAAATCTTTAACTATTAATCGTAATGGTAGTAACACTTTTCCTTATACTAATGGTGTTATTAGTGGTGCTCAAGGCACGACTAGTCACAATACAATCACAATGGGGAATGTTCAACCATTGACCGCAATGAATATGGCCCAAATAGGAGCCGGTATGATGTTTGATCAATTTTCTAATACTCAACATGTTAAAAAATATGAAGTGTTTGAAACCACTGAAGATATTTTAGCATTAAGTGTTACTTGGCATAGATTGCGCCCGTTAATCAGTCATGGTATTAGTAATATAATTAATCCTAGTAATAGGCCAACTAAACTTACTGATAGTGTTTTGTTTAAGGAACTTATTCAAGAAGATAGAGATAAGGCTGATGTTATACGTGACTATTACAGTAAGAAAATTATGATGTTGACCTTAAAGGGACAACCATTAACTAGTTACCGAAAAGATTTAAATACATTTATTCATGGTGATTGTAAAGTAGTTAAAGAAGAAATGATGCCATTAGTGTATCGTTTACCTGAATTCTATGAGTATGATGTTGGGCTAGAGGAAATGTTTAGAGAACTAGATACTAGATTTGAAGGATCACAAATTGCGTCATCTACAATAAAAACACTTAATCCAGTTAAAAAATTTACAGTAAAACGCAAAAGTAGAAGATTTGTAGAGTATTGGTTGAAGGACGAAGAAAATAAACCTTACAAAATTGAGATTGATTCAAATAATGATTTGATGCACTTGTGGGATTACTTTTATGATAGGGGTAAATTTCACGAGATAACACTTGATACTGTAATTAGATTTAGCAATAGGGATAGTATTTCCCATTATAAATTGATTAAGTGGAAGTTAGCATGACTGTAACTATATTTCCTAAATTTATAACCACAGAAGAATGTGAGATTCTAAATTTGTGGACAGAACATGCATTGCATAACAATATGTTAGGCAAGGGAATAAATGCATATGGTAAGGCAGGAGCAGATAATAGATACTCATCTAGGGCACATCCTGATAGATTTGATAGCTATCCTGATGTAGCATATTCAATCTATGATAGAATTTTAAAATATCTAGATTTACATGGCTTAGAAAAAAGTGTCAATAACGGTGGGAAAGATAGTATAATTGTTAACTGTACATTGCCCGGTGGTGATGTTTTTAAGCACATAGACTTTATGGAACCAAATGGCAATCATTTATTGCGTTGCAATATATTAACTCAACCAGCGGATATGGGTGGTGAGTTATTTGTTAATGATAACAAAATAAGCATAGAAGTTGGGGATTTACATTGTTATCTTGTTACTAAATACCAACATACTGCTACTGAGGTACAGGGAGATTCTAATAGAATACTTTGGATGTTTGGGTATCAAATATCAGAATCTGATCCTAGATTTTCTCGCTGGTCCTAATCATTGCTCTCATAAGAACAAAAGCCCCAAGAATTTGTGTTTTTGGGGCTTTTTTGTTCTGGCCAGAGCAAAATCCTGAGGTTGACATTAAATGGTTTTGGGTATATAATAGAGTCTTATTCAGTTAGTTAAAGGACTTTTTATGACCCAAGTTTACGACCGTTTGACAGACAAAGAAAAGCGTGAAGTTCGTATGTACGGCGTGACCGTAGAAGGTATGCGTGAGTCTGTGGAATCTAGCATCACTTTCAAACTGTCCGGTCCTGCTATGATGGTTGCGGGTTTAATGTCTGACGCCCAAGAAATGGTTAACACCGAGTACGGTGAAGTTGACTATATGCGGGCCGAAGATGCCCGTCAATGTCTGAATCGTGCTAAGTGGATTCTGTTTGAATATGTAATGAAAAAGGATTGACAATAAATGGTTTTGGGTATATAATGTACTCTTAGATTGATTAATGGAGCAGAAAATGACTACTGTAGCAAAAATGACAGACGGCCGCATGGTCGAAGTCGTGCGGGTTGCAGAAACAGTTGGCTTCAGCCCTGAGAAGGGTTGGGTCATGGTCTGCATGGACTTTGAGAAAATAAGCCGGAAGCGGGAACAATTCAAGTGGGTTCCCTCTACTACCCGTTTTGAGTGGGTCAGGGAATTTGCTTTCGGTTGACATTAAATGGTTTTGGGTATATAATAGAGTCTTAATCAGTTAGTTAAAGGAACAAATATGTCTGAATTCACTACTTGGGAACAAATGTCTGACTTGGAGCAGGCCCAATGTCAATATTGGGATATGTACAAGGACGCTTACGGTGTTCGTCCTCGCGGTGTTGACACCTCTATGTGGACCCTTGCGGACTTTGACGCTGAGTTCCAGTTGCTCGGTGAAATCATCAAGCAAGAGGACATTGCCCGCAAAGCGGCCGAAACTGAGGCTATTGAGAAGTTTGAGAAGCATGTCTCCGATACAATTTGCATGGGTGCCCGTAATCGTGAGACAGCATTGCGCTGGATTATGGATGCTAGCAACGCCAACGGTGATTGGGAATATTTGTGTTATGATTTGGGCTTGCCCTATCATTATTTTCGTAAGGTTGCGTAAGGAGAAAAAAATGTATAAAGAAAGAAAAATAGTAGAAAAAATAGCAAAATATGAAATAGTGTATTACCGTAGTAAGCACGGCAAGCGGGTTATAGGTAAGGTACACAAAGTAAATCGGGTAAACTCTAAGGTAGAGGCTCTTGCAATTGGTGACCAAGTGGTTTCTCGTTCAAATACACTGGATACAGTGGATGTGTATAAGGGATATTTGCGCCGGGCTACTCCCAAAATGATTGAATTAGTATTTGAAGTACACTTAAATCCTAATATGTACTGAGGTTGACATTAAATGGCTTTGGGTATATAATACAATCTTAGACAGTTAATTAAAGGACTAGAAAATGGCTAAAAAAATCTCTATCAAAGTTTTTTCAGACCCGGGTCATGCTTGGGCCCGCTTCCCTAAAGCAAAGTTGGTCCAACTTGGTATTGCGGATAAGATTAGTACTTACAGTTACCAGAATGGTACCAATGCTTTTCTGGAAGAAGATTGTGATTTGTCAGTGCTAGTAGTCGCTTTGCGTGACCGTGGGTATGAGATTAAATTCAACGAAAGCCACGCTAATAAGCAAAGCAAAATCCGCAATTACTCTACATACAGGGCTTGACATTAAATGGTTTTGGGTATATAATACATACTTAGACAGTTAATTAAAGGACTTAGAAAATGACAAATTTCGCAATGTTTACTGACGCTGGTAATGATGCAGTTGGTTCCATCGTAAAGTTGGCAATCAATCAAAACTTGAGTTGGACTGTTGTTCGAGGATTGCTCAAGGCCTTGACTCAGGACGAGCGTTTTGAGGAAGCAAACGACACCGCAGTGCGGGAAGCAGTCTACAAGGCTTGTGATTTTAGTTGACATTAAATGGTTTTGGGTATATAATAGAGTCTTATTCAGTCAACAACAGGAGTTTTATATGGGCTACAAAGTTATCGCAGACAAACATCAGATGGATGAAATGCGTACCAAATACGGCCCACGTAAAGGTCTAGAAGGTCCTTTCAATTTCTCCGGACGTGTCCTCTATTACGACAACAAGGAAGGTCAATACTATGACCCTAAGACGGATTTCTATGTTGAGCAGGATGAAATGGATATGATCCATCAGCGTATTGTTAACATTTTGAAGGCATAATTATGTTTTGGACTATAGTTTTAATCGGTGCAGGATTGTCATCTACTAGCATCATGTATGTGGGTCAGTTTGAGCAACAGGAAATCTGTGCTAAAGCGGCACAGGAATTTAAGGCTCAGGGTATGAAAGCCGCTTGCGTACAAGCAAAAGCGGCAGATGTGACCGCGGTCAAAAAATAATTTGACATTAAATGGGTTTTAGTGTATCATAACGGCTTAATCACTTAATAAAGGGTTTTATCTATGTCAACAATTCGCATTCTTTCCGGCTCTTATCGTAATCAACCTGTAATTGATGAAGTGTTTACGCTAGTCAAGGGATTTCAAACAGGTAAAAAAGGTAACTATGTTACTGTAAAAAATGAGGGACAATTCGCTATTGCTATTGATGAAGTCAAAGTAAAAGTGGATTCGATTGAGGATATTCAATTCATGAACGGAGAAGAAGTGTTAGGTAATGTAATAGAGTTTAAAGCAAAACAGGAAGTGTCCTCAGAAACTGAAACTGAGGCGATGGACCGTATTGCACTACGTTTCGGCATTCTTGATGAAATGGCAAGTGCTTGTATCAGCGGTGACATTCGTGCAATGATTGTGTCAGGTCCTCCGGGAGTTGGTAAGTCGCACGGTGTTGAAACACAAATGGAAAAAGCCAGCATGTTTGACAAAATTGCTGACAAGAAAATTCGTTTCAATGTTGTTAAAGGTGCAATGACTGCACTTGGGTTGTATGCTCAACTGTACAAATATTCTGACAGAAAAAATGTACTAATTTTTGATGACTGTGATAGCGTGTTCGGTGATGAATTGGCATTGAACATTCTTAAAGCAGCATTGGATTCAGGTAAGACTCGCAAGATTTGCTGGAATAGCGATTCACGTTTATTGCGTGAAGAAGGTATCCCGAATCAATTCAATTTCAACGGTAGTGCAATTTTCATTACTAACTTGAAATTTGAAAATGTGAAAAGCAAGAAGTTGCAGGATCACTTAGAGGCATTGCAAAGTCGTTGTCACTTTCTGGACCTGACTATTAACAGTGAGCGTGACAAAATGTTGCGTATCAAACAGGTCCATCGTGATGCTGACGGCGGTGTGTTCAAGGATTATGATTTTGAAGAAATTCAATCAAATGAAATTCTTGAATTCATGTGGGAAAATCACGGTAAGCTACGTGAATTGAGTTTGCGTATGTGCTTAAAGATTGCTGATCTAGTTAAGATCAGCCCGACAAACTGGAAAAATCTTGCACGTACCACTTGCATGAAGAATGCTTAATTAATACTTACTCACTTTCAGGGGAACTTTATGTTCCCCTTTTTTTGCCTTTATGTTTGCAATTACTAATTATTTTATGTTATACTAAGTACTAATTATGAAACAATGTAAAATAATCGTCAGGGATGAAGTCAATGTAAAGATTGAAGGGTTAGAATTAACCGAACGAAAATCTCTAGTAAAGATGTTTGAGTACGAAGTGCCCGGTGCAAGGTATCTTCCTGCGGTCCGTCTCGGTAGATGGAATGGCAAGGTTAGTTTCTTTAGTCTCGGTGGCTCAAGTTACGTTAACTTACTACCCGAAATACTCCCTTATATAGATGAAAAAGGTTATGATATTGAACTAGAGGACCTTCGTACATACAGTACAACATTCAATTTTACTGAAGTGTCCGAGGCTACGTTCAAACACAAGAATTGGCCTGAAGGTCACCCAATTGCAGGACAACCTGTAGTATTGCGTGACTATCAGATATCAATCATTAATGAGTTTCTAAAGAACCCGCAATCATTACAGGAGATTGCTACAGGTGCTGGCAAGACATTAATCACCGCAGCATTAAGTTGGTCTATTGAAAGTTACGGACGCAGTATTGTTATTGTCCCGAACAAAAGTCTTGTAACACAAACAGAAGCAGATTACATTAATCTAGGATTAGATGTTGGGGTATATTTTGGTGATAGAAAAGAATACAACAAGACACATACCATCTGTACTTGGCAAAGTCTGAATAACATGCTTAAGAAAACAAAAGCAGGTGAAGCAGATGTTGAGATCGGTGATTTCTTAGAAGGTGTAGTTTGCGTCATGGTAGACGAGGTTCACATGGCTAAAGCAGACGCACTAAAAGAATTATTAACTGGTGTAATGAGTAACATTCCAATTCGTTGGGGATTGACTGGTACTATACCTAAAGAGAAATTTGCAAGTCAAGCTATCTTTATTAGTCTCGGTAATGTCATTAACAAACTATCTGCTAGTGAATTACAAGATAGAGGGGTATTAGCACAATGTCATGTAAACATTGTACAACTACAAGACGGAGTTGAATTCTCTAATTACCAATCTGAACTAAAACATTTACTTGAAGATGATAAACGATTAAATAAAATTACTCAATTGGTTGATACAATTAAGAACAGTGGTAATACATTGATACTTGTTGATAGAGTGGCAGCAGGTAAAGAATTACATAATAAATTAGCCGAACTACTACGTAATTTTAAAACAGAATATGATGTTGTATTTGTATCAGGTAATACTGGTATGGATGAACGCAAAGAACAGTACGATGAAGTTGCAACAGCAACTAACAAAATCATCATAGCAACATATGGCATAGCTGCCGTCGGTATTAATATTCCCCGAATCTTTAACCTTGTTCTTATTGAACCGGGTAAGAGTTTTGTTCGGGTAATACAAAGTATCGGGCGTGGTATTCGTAAAGCCGAAGATAAGAACTTTGTGCAGATTTGGGATATCACCAGTAATTGTAAGTTTGCAAAACGGCATCTTACACAAAGAAAAGCATTTTATAAAGAGGCTAATTATCCATTTGATGTTGAAAAACTTGCATATAAATGATATAATAACACTATGAGAATTTTGACCCTAGATAACGAATACTATAACTTAGAGACATTACCAGAGGAGATAGATGACCTACGATTTGCGATACTAGATAACAGTAACCCAAGTAATGTAGATTATCATTATATACCATTAATCTTTTTAGAAAGTTTTAATGCCCCTGCACTTGTACTAAAGATTGGTAAACACACGATTAAGATGCCTGTAGATTGGCAGATATTGATTGGTGAAAAAGAACACGGTGATTTAGAAACGTTACCATTAACAAGTATCAATGACAGAGGGTTTAATGCGTTTGAGTTTAATCCATTAACAAGTTTTAGTCCTACATTCTTACCTATTGAGATAGTAGATATTTATCACGATGTAACATGGTATGCTCCTAGATTAAAGAACGGGCAGTTTCTGTGTGTACCTTTGAATGATGGACCTAAACCTGAATGTGTATATTTTGTAAAAGAGATTAGTAGAAATTGTGAGATAATAGATTATAGTCAGGCCTTCTAATGGCAACAAGAAAAGCAGCAGTCCCGGTTGATGAAAAATTTGACAAACAAGATTTAGACTTGTTTGAGGTCCTTGCCGCATTGGATAAGAAAGATTATGATTTCTTTGACAGATTAAGTCCTGAACAACAAAAGAAGTTTGTCCCATTCACAATGATACAATGGCTTAGTGCTATTAAAGGTAGTGAAGGATTAAGTCGTTACTACGTAATGAGTACGGCTGAGTATGCAAACAAATATCTATTCAACGAGAACATACAGAAGCATCCTAAACTACAATGGTTGATGATGTGTGCGAGTAGCCCGGGAGTTGGTAAACAATTTCATCAGTGGATACCTAACATCAGTCCCAAAGTAAGCAAGTTGCAAGCACCTGCAAAACTAAAAGATATCAAAGAGTATTACAAGAAGATATATCCCAAAGCGGATAGTGATGATATTGATGCGGTAAGTGAAGCGTTTGTGGCCAATCAAAAGCGCAAACTTAAATTAGCAGAATTGTTTCCTAACATGAAACACACAGACATTGAGACATTAAATGAAACTATTACTGAAGACCAACTTAAGCAATATGAAAGAGACCTTGGCAACTAATCTAGTCAAGTATGGCTGTGAATTTTGCAAGAGGGAGTTCTTGCGTGAATCAACCACGCTTAGACATGTATGTGAACCAAAGCGTAGATGGTTAGATAAAGACAATCACGGCAATAGAATTGGGTTTCAATGTTGGTTAGAGTTTTACAAGAAGAATACTTCAAAAAGAAAGAATCTTAAACAAGAAGATTTCATTAAGAATCCATACTATACTGCGTTTGTTAAATTTGGTAATTATTGTGTTAATATAAATGCGATAAATATACCAAGATTCACTGATTGGTTATTAAAGAATCAAGTTAAGATTGACAATTGGTGTAGTGATAGCACCTATACTAAATATCTAGTTGAGTTTTTGCGACATGAAGATGCATTTGATGCTATTCATCGTAGTATTGAACACTGTATGGGAATGGCAACTGATGCCAAAATATTGCCACATGACATGTTAAGATATGGAAATGCTAACAAGATTTGTTATGCGATAACAACGGGTAAGATTAGTCCGTGGTTGTTGTTTCAAAGTGATAGCGGTGTCCGTTTCTTAGAGACATTAAATGAAGGCCATGTTAAAATGATTATTGATTATATAAATCCAGAACAATGGGCAATAAGATTTAAAAGAGACATAGAACTGACTAAACGGATTAATGATACGTTGAAAGATGCCGGATATTAAAGAATGAGCAAACGTTGGCAAGATATAAGACCAGGTTGGCATGAATTAGTCATTCAATTGAATGAAGAAAACCCACATCCGCATAAAATAGAAATCGTAGAATGGATTGAAAAAACTATACAAATGCCTGATAGGCATTGCATGTATACTTGGACAGATGAAATAGTAAAAATTAAATTTAGATATCAGCGTGATTATGTGTTAGCGAGGTTACGATGGTAAAATTACCTTTTATCGCACATTTATATGGTGCAGATTATGTATCACTGTTGGTTTGGTTACAACGCCATATAGGAAAAATGACTGATAGTAAACCGATAATCTGGTGGGAAGGCAACAATTGGCATATGAAATTGGTGCAGGGCAAGTTTGGTGATTCATATTGCGAAATTCATTTTGCTAATAAAAAACATTTAAAGGTATTTGAAAAAGAGTGGACCGAATGATAAAGAAACGTGCTATGGCTCGGGACAAATGGGGATCCGCCGAATGGATATCCGAACTAGCTAAAGAATGGATCAATGAAATTGATATGAAACGCCTTGAAACTGGTTATGCTGACAATCAACCTAAATGGCCATACTGGGTGCGCCCGCACAACTACGATGAGAAAGAGTGGTATGACATGGACAAATGGCTGATAAACATAATGGGTGATAATAATTGGCATAAAGAAAATGCACGTTGGGTAGGCAGTAATCGTAAGTATTGGTTCCGTGATGAAGCAGATAGAACCTTTTTCATATTGAGATGGTCATGAATAGCAAACAGCGTAGAAAAGCAAAACGTGATATTGACAATAATTATCACAAGGTACATCTTACAATAAGCCCGGGAATGAATTGGACTGATTGGTGTGATCAAGTTGCGGAAATGGTTAGGTGGGTTACGAAATATACTAGGCGTAATTGTTTTTTGTTAAAAAATGAGTGGGCTAGTAGTACATTCTATTTCTCGGACGTAAAAGATGCCACACATTTTACATTGAGATGGTCATGAGTAAATTTACACATAAAACAGAACGCTATTTCGGTAGCAAAATTAATATACATACAATTTCTTGGAAGAACCAAGAAGATGTTGACACCAAAGAAATAAAGAAATGGTGTAAAAAGAATTACGGAAATTCAGGATATGATGATGAAACTGGAAGTAATCGTTGGGTAGATAACATTAAACAGTGTGAGATAATGCTTACCCGTGATGAAGATTTAACATTGTTTTTATTACGATGGAACTAAGAATCATCTATGAAAATTGATGTATCTGATCACGGAGATTTCTATCATTTATCTATAAATCCCTTCACAGATGAAATACAAACTTGGATTGAAACACAGTTTGATATGAATGCTTGGTGGATTGCCGGTGGACATGACCATGGTGAGACTTGGCTTTGTATGAAACATCATAAAGATGTAACGTTATTATTACTTAGGTGGTTATGAAATCTGTAACCATCTACGGCAAAAGTACAAATGAACTAACGGAATTATTAGGTCAAATGAAACAGCATGGATGGGTTATTGGAGTAGATTTTGATTGGGCATATTATCGTTCTTCTACATATGATACAAGAGATCGCCACGCAGTGTTTAATTTCTACAAAGAAGAATACAGCACCTATTTTGCATTGAGGTGGCTATGAGTTTCTGCATAACAATTAAAGATAGCACTATCGGTGGTATGTATGACTATGAAGAAGTTTTAAAATGGATTGAACAATATTGTAAAAGTTATACTGGAGTTCTGTCTAAAGCTATTTATAAAACCGATCATTATATCCCTGATTACCATGAGATACTGTATCATTTTGATGATGAATCCGATGCTACATTGTTTGGATTAAGATGGTCATGACTAATATATCAAAATCATTTCAAGATTATGATGACGATGATCCGGCATTACATCAACGAAAGAATCGTTGGAGGTATTGGGAAGCATTGAAAAAAGTTCGTGTAGAGTACATGGAAACTAAAACAGAATTTGACGCATATGATTTTGAAGATTACCTTAAAAAGAAGTACGGTGTAAGAATGAATATTGTCAATGGCAATATAACAGATGGTTATCAAATAGTAGATGAAAAACTCTACTTAATATTTTTATTGAAATGGGGATAGTATGGCATACACAAATATTGGAACTTTTGCCCCAGCAGCAACATTTACAAGTAGCCAACTGTGCCGTGACAGTAAATCTAAATCTGGACACAAAACAGTCTACAACAGAGATTGTAGATATCACAAAGAAGATCCAACTATCATTGTAAAATGGATGAGAAGAAATTTTGGGCATAGACACCAAGGTTGGGACTTCTCTTTAATTGGCGGATGTGTTACAATAGAGTTGTGGGATGATAAGTTTATAACAATGTATGAAATGTGGCAGATGTAATGGCAAATGATATAATGATTGACATGGAGACACTTGACACAAGTCCATATTGTGTTATACTAACTATAGGAGCTGTACGGTTTGATCCTAAAGGTAGTGGTGTAGTAGAACGACTAGAATTACGTCCTACAATAGATGAACAAACTGAGAAATACAATAGGGTAATTAATGAAGATACTATTAGATGGTGGGGAGAGCAGTCTGAAGCTGCAAGAGAAGAAGCAATGGGAGATGAAGGACGTATATCGTATCGTGAATGTATGGAAGCCCTTTATAAGTTTTGTTGGAATCGTAGGGCTGTGTGGTCTAATGGTGCTGCATTTGATGTCGTGGTTGCAGAAACAGCATGGCAACAACTTGGAATGCGAATACCGTGGCCATTCTATACCGTACGAGATACTAGAACGTTGTATGAAGTCGCAGGAGTCAAACTCAGTGATGGCGGTCACTCAACTACACACAAAGCGGTAGAAGATGCCGAAAGACAAGCTATTGTTGTACAAAAAGCGTATAGTAAGTTAATCAAAGCAGGAGTAATGCAACCGTGAGTTATGAATTATTCGAAGGGTTAGAAGAAGATACAAAACTTTGTACTATGTGCAATAGAATTTTGCCTGTATATAATTTTGCAAAAGAAGGTAGTAAAGGTTATCTAAGATATGAATGTAGAGAATGTGCTAGAAAACAAGGAAAGCTAGTAGCAAAAATTAAAAAATCTGCCCCACCTGCACCCAAAGATCATGTTTGCCCTGTATGTCAACGCACGGCAGATCAATTAACTACATATGGAAAGAATAAAAAATCAGTATGGGTAGCTGATCATGACCACGAGACTGAACTATTTCGGGGATGGTTATGTCATAAATGCAACTTAGGATTAGGTAATTTAGGCGATGATGCTGAAAGATGTAAACGTGCAGCGGAGTATCTGTTACTATGAGAATAGATAGCGATATTGACATTGATTTTGGTTCAAGAGATAGATTGCTTGAACTGATTAAATATACTACTGCGGCAATGCGTAATGTCAATCCTATTCGTAAACATGCCACTGGTGTATATGTTACACCTATTCCCTATGACCCAGTGCTTGATATAGCAAGTATTGATTATACAGTGGCAGAAAAACGTGGTTACTTCAAACTTGACTTATTGAATGTTCATGTCTATGAGAATGTACGTGATGAACAACATCTTAATGAGTTAATGGTTGAGCCTGATTGGAGTAAACTAAAGGATAAGAGTTTTGTTGAGAAACTAATTCACTTGAATAATCAGTACTATAACTTAGAGAAGATGCCAGAACTTATAGATAGTATCCCAAGATTAGCAATGTTCTTAGCAGTAATTCGTCCTGGTAAAAAACATTTGATTGGGAAGACCTGGGGTGAGATTAGTAAAACTGTATGGGATAAGGGAACTGATGGGTATATATTCAAAAAAGCACATGCAATTGCTTATGCTCAATTAGTAGTGGTTCACATGAATTTATTAGGGAAGTCGTTTGACGAGGGTGATACTACGGCGTTTACTTCTGCGTTTGCTTAATTCATTCATACTACAAGTTGGACCGTGCACCACTATAAGACTTTTGTTATTGAAGGTCCTTATAAAGGGTTTAAAAGGTAACCATTCATCCTTTAAGAACAAATTGATGGGTATAAGTCTATTGGATTCCCACCACCAAATCTCTCCTAATTCTAAGAACTTTTCTTTTATTAGATTGTCTGTTATGGCCCCGTAATCATAGATAGTGGTGACCATATCATCACGGTTTTGAACAATTCCAACATAGTCTTGGTTGGCATATGAACATACTGTAATGAACGGGTGATTTTCAGTCAATCGTTTAAAAAATTCGTTTTGGATCATTATTTTAGTTAACTGTTTATTTATCGGGTAACCAAAGTTATTTAAATTAATATAATATACTAAATACGTTATAGGAGCCTACATTTGTGTATTCAACATCAGTATTTTATTACGTTCAGCGCAACATTGTTGTGCTATTGTCAGGCTATTCACCGAGGAGATATATGCCACAGTACGCAAAACCATTAACTTTACACAAGGGAGTTGATAATCAGATCCAGTTCCAGTTTATCAACCAAGAGCAAAAACCCATAGATATTACAGGCAAAAGCATAACTTGCCGTATATTAAACTACATGGGTAATGAAATCTTAATACAAAAAGCATTGACATTGCAATTTGCACCCACTGGTATATGTGCGTTATATTTAAATGCTGCGGACCTTGAGAATATTGAGGCTCAAAAATGCTATTACACATTAGAAATCCCAGTAAATGACTTTGATTTCCCTGTATTTGTGGATCAAAATGCCGGTGCTCGTGGTGTAATGAACATCGTTAATAGTGTATTACCTAACTTTGTTCCATCTTACAATATCACTATCCCAACTGGACAGGCATTCCCTAACAGTCCAAATGCTAACGGAAGCAGTATCACATACACTACCAGTGTATTGAGTACTAACAATAATCCAATATTAACTATCCAAACTGAATACATTGAATTTTATGGAAATACAACCATTCAAGGTAGCAGTATCGTAGACAATGATTGGTATGACATTGTTACTACCGAAGAAGTATCCAATGTTACACAAACGGTTGGGTATGTAATACAAGGATTTCATCCTTATATCCGCATGCAATTCACTAGCAATGCGGGCGCAGTAACAAATATATTGTCCAGATAATTTGCTTTAACATTATGATTGTGTTACAATCAATAGATGTTTGATATCCTGTCTATATTACCTGGTAAAAAGAAACAAACAAGTTCGGGTTGGACTAGCTTTAACGCTACCTGTTGCACCCATTTTGGTCATAGACAAGACAAACGTATGCGCGGTGGCATCAAGTTTGATGGCAACAATTGGTCAATGCATTGTTTCAATTGTGGATTCAAGTGTAACTTTGTACTCGGTCGTTCAATCAGTAGTAAAACTCGCAATCTATTAGTTTGGTGTGGCATAGACGACCAACAAGTCAAGCGATGGAGTTTAGAAAGTTTACAACAAAAGGACTTGATAGACTTTACTCAGCCAAAAAAGCAAAAGATAAAAATAAAATTCAATGAACACAAACTCCCTGAAGGGGAGATTGTTGATATTAATAATCCATTACACAAAGTATACGTAGAGTATCTGCAAAATAGGAAGATAGATAGTAATAGTTATCCGTTCTTAATTACACCAAATGAAAAAGGTAGAATGGCTAACAGAGTCATTGTCCCCTACACATATAAGAATAAGATTGTAGGACATACAAGTAGATTCTTAGATAATAAAATCCCAAAATATATCAATGAACAACAACCAGGCTATGTGTTTAACATCGATATGCAAAAACCAGAATGGGGTGTATGTATCGTAACAGAGGGTATATTTGATGCATTAAGTATTGACGGGGTAGCATTGATGCACAATGACATTAGTAGTGACCAAGCATTATTACTTAGTACATTGAATAAACAACTTATACTAGTTCCGGATAGAGATAAGACAGGATTAGCATTATGTGATAAAGCATTGGAATTAGGTTATAGTGTTAGCTTACCTAATTGGGATAATGATGTAAAAGATGTAAATGATGCAGTAGTTAAATATGGTAAACTACCTACCCTGTTAAGTATACTACATAGTGCAACAAATAGTAAAATCAAAATAGAAATGCAGAGGAAGAAAATTGGCAAAGCAGGAAACTAAAAAACAGTTAGAATATACAACCGATGTTCAGAAATTATTTTTGAGGATGATGGTTACAAATGCGGAATTGTATACCCGCGTGATGAACATTATGAATAGTGAGAACTTTGACCGTTCTCTAAGACCAGTAGCTGAGTTGTTTAAAACACATACTGACAAGTATAGAGTGTTACCTGATACAACACAAATCAAAGCAACAACAGGTATAGATATTGATCCTATCCCAGAATTAAATGACGGACATTATGAATGGTTTTTTGATGAATTTGAATCGTTTACTAAACGACAAGAATTAGAACGTGCAATTCTTAAAGCAGCAGACTTGTTGGAGAAGGGTGAGTTTGAACCAGTGGAGAAACTAATCAAAGATGCGGTACAGATTAGTTTACAGAAAGACATGGGTACAGATTACTTTGCTGATCCTAAAAGTCGTATCAACAAATACTTTAACAGCGGTGGACAAGTATCTACGGGTTGGCCACAGATGGATCGTATTCTATATGGTGGTATGAGTAGAGGTGAATTGAATATCTTTGCTGGTGGTTCAGGTTCAGGTAAATCGTTAGTGATGATGAACATTGCATTAAGCTGGTTGCAAGCTGGTATGAGTGGTGTTTATGTTACATTGGAATTGAGTGAAGAATTAACATCATTAAGAACAGATGCAATGTTAACCATGATGGGCACAAAGGCAATTCGTAAAGACATTGATACAACAGAACTACGTGTTAAGATGGCAGGCAAGAAGTCTGGTAAATATCGTGTTAAAAATTTACCTGCACAAAGTAATGTAAACGACATTCGTGCTTATCTGAAAGAAGTACAGATTCAAACTGGTATTAAGATTGACTTTGTAATGGTTGATTACTTAGACTTGGTTATGCCTGTGTCAGTTAAAGTCAACCCAAACGATCAGTTTATCAAAGACAAGTATGTTGCTGAAGAATTGCGTAATCTAGCAAAAGAACTTGGTATATTATTAGTAACTGCAAGTCAGTTGAATCGTAGTGCGGTTGACGAGATTGAGTTTGATCACAGTCATATTGCAGGTGGTATCAGTAAGATTAATACAGCAGATAATGTGTTTGGTATTTTTACAAGTCGTAGTATGCGTGAGCGTGGTAAATATCAGATTCAATGTATGAAAAGTCGTAGTTCAACGGGTGTGGGTATGAAAATTGATTTAGAATATGATGTTGAAACTATGCGTATTAGTGATCCGGGAGTTGACGGGGAACAGAGTTATACACCAAAACCCAGTGCAAATGACATAATGAGTACATTAAAGCCAATGGCTACTGTGGATGCTAGTACAGGTGAAATAACATTAGAACCAGTGATTAGGACTGTACACTCTGATGTACAGGGCACAAAATTGAAGTCTTTATTGAATTCCTTAAAGAAATAATTATACCATAATCGCATAAATACAAGTAGGATAATTATATGCAAAAACAAACCCGCTCCCTCTTGCAGGAATTAGAAGCACTTGGAAATAACCGTGATACAACTCACATTATTGAGAGTAGAGCCCATAATATCATAACCAGCGCCATTAATTTACTAGAATTAATTAATAAGCACTACCCTGAGGAACAAGCGCAGATATTAGAGAGAAAGCTATTAAGTTCAATTAAGAGCAAGGATCAGCAGAGATTTTCCAAATCATTGAGGAAAAAACCGTGAAATTATCTGAATTAAAAAGTAAATTAAATGAGGTATTCGACCCGCAAGCAGATGCCAAATTAAATTATGAAAAAGATGTTACGGGTCAGCTAAGTTCTTTAATATCAAAGGCTATTCAAATGGGAGTGGTTGATCCAAATATTAATAGTGCAGCACCCGTCAATACAGCACCAACTAATGCAGCACCTGTCAATGCAGCGCCGGCCGGAGAAACACCGGAGCAAAAACGCATAAGATTACAAAAAGCAAGTCAACAGAATATTGATAAAACTGCTACTCCTGTTGCACCGAAGGCAACGCCTGAACAAATACGACAACAAAGACAAGCACAAGCAACACAAGCTGCTAGAGCGGGTATGACAACTAGAGAAAACAAAAGAATTGAAAGATTAAATTCATTATTTGAAAATATAATCAATATTAATGAAGCCGATGCTCCAATGTCTATTAGTGATTTTGTGCAAAGTAAAATTGGTCCTATCACAAGAAGTAACATGTTTACTACTTCTCCTTATAAAGAAGAAGTTCAAAAAATAGCTGATGCAATTCAAGCATCTTATGCTCAAGACAAAGGACAAGTTGGAATTCAAGCACTAGCTAATTATACTTGGGGTATGTTGACAGGTGGAAGATCACGTAATAGAGTAAGTGCGTCAGCAGCACCTACAGCAGCACCTACAGCAGCACCTACAGCAGCACCTACAGCAGCACCTACAGCAGCACCTACAGCAGCACCTACAGAGGACCCGATAGCACAACAGCAATCTAAAATTGGTGTAAGACAGATTAACAAAATTATACCTACATTACGTAAAAGAGATTTGTTGAGTGTTAAGAAAAATGTCGATAATACATTAGCAGGACGCGGCGCTAGTACTACTGCTGCACCTGTAGCAGCACCAGCTGCGGCACCAGTAGCAACACCTCCTCCGGCAGATAATACAATAAGAATGCCAAAGGGTAAAGTCAGAGCAGCTAGAGAAGGTGGAGTAACACCCGAAGAACAAGCAAAGTTTGATGAAAAAGTTAGACAAGCAATGGCGGCACAATCTAAATGAAACTTGCAGAATCACTAGCAATACTTAGAGATAAAGTAGATAAAATATCTTCTATTAAAGAAGATAAAGGTCACCTAGACCATCCGGAAGATTTGATATTCTTAGGTGGTAGCGAGGGAGCAAATCGTGCGTTACAAGCAAGTATAGCAACTGTAAAGAATCCTAAAACTGTTACTATTAAATGGGACGGGTACCCGGCATTGATATTTGGTCGTAATAGTCGTGGCAAGTTTTCTATTATGGACAAGCATATGTTCAATAAGAAAGATGGAACTGGTCGGCAAGTATTCAGCCCAGAACAGTTTGTGCAATATGATCAGGCTAGGGGAGTTGATCGGTCAGGATTATATGGTTTGATAGCAGAATTATGGCCTGGATTAACAAAAGCATCTAGTGGTGCTAACGGATATTATTGGGGAGACTTGTTATTCAGTAAACCCTTACAAGAACAAAATGGATTATATGTATTCAAAGCTAATCCAAAAGGCATTACTTATAAAGTAGTTGCTGATAGTGATTTAGGTAAACTCATGGCCGGTAAGCAAGGTGGTATTGCAGTACATCAATATCTAGCACCTAACGCCATGACAACAGATGATGCTACTACATTAGATGGTTCTATAGGACAATTAAAGAATAATAGCAATGTTGCTATTGTTCCTAGCGCAATGCCAATTACTCCTAAAATGAAAATAGATGCATCTTTAGTTAAAAGTACTCAAAATGCTATTAAAAAATACGGAGCAGCAGTAGATCAAATGATGGATACTGCACCTCAAGCACGTAACACATTTAATCAATTGTTTACAGTTTATATCAATAAGAAAATTGTTGCAGGTGATTTAAATAACATGCTTGATGGATTTATGGACTTTGTAGAATCTAGACCAATGACAGATAAAATGAAAGCTAAGATAGTTGAGCATCTTACTAATAATCAACAAGCATTAGTTGGTGCATTTACTATTTGGGTAGAGATGTATAAGTTAAAAATGTCTATTGTAGACCAACTTAATAAAGCAGCAGAATCTAGCCCTGTAAAAGGACAGTTAGATGACGGTACAGAAACACATGAGGGTTTCGTATCAAATGGCTTAAAATTTGTTGATAGAATGGGATTTAGTCGCCAAAATCTAGCCGGCCGCTAATCCAAAACCGTGTTTTTTTTGGTTCTGGCATAAATATATGTATGAGGCAGTAGGCTTCAAAATATTAAAAGGAATTTCAAAATGGCACAATTTACAAAAGTTAACG
>Ga0209191_1000625_pt1 | contig 26568 bp, 49 predicted proteins | sample S_130626_EF_Meta_FD_187320 | JGI IMG/M metagenome (GOLD analysis project Ga0209191, IMG submission 187320) | Freshwater microbial communities from Lake Simoncouche, Canada to study carbon cycling - S_130626_EF_MetaG (SPAdes) (version 2) | ecosystem: Environmental > Aquatic > Freshwater > Lake ...
TCCTTACACAGTTTCAGCGTTAAGTTTAGCAACACGCATTGCCTTGAGATTTGATTCAGTAGCGCAAAGTCGGACACTACATTCACGGCCGTTTTCGTGCATATATGTAACATCAATCCAAGCTACAGTTTGATTAGCAGCATTGAGATTCAAGCAAATATTAGTGATATATCCTGACAGGTCGCCAGCAGCACTAGTCCAAGAAATTGCATCATTGATATTGAGATTCATAATTAACTCCGTTTTGTTACTGTCTAAGATTCTATTATATACCCAAATCCATTTATTGTCAAGTTTTAGCTTCTTCGTGTAGCCAATTATATTCGCTGATCAGATCGGATGGATAGTCTTCATTGTAATAAAAATAATAGCGAGCCGTTTTTAATCCAAGTTGTTCCTTCATTAGAGCAAATCCTGCTGCTAGAATTTCAGTCTCAGTTTTGAGACTTTTGGGTAATTGTTGTGCTATTGTCATTTTGTGTCCTTTATTTTATTCAATACAAGTATTATATACCCAAAACCATTTAATGTCAACCGTTAATTCTGACTGGCCAAGTCAAGAAAATTCAATAAACGTTTCCCTTTGTATAACTGATATTGGACTTTTGATGGATTTCCAACTAATCTATTAGCAGGGAAATATAATAAATCCTTAGTTCCGTTCCCGTCAATATCAACAAAAGACATTGATGTATCAAAATAATCATTAGAAGGAGAAGGGAATTTTGAAGTATCCACTAAACTGAAGTTACCCAATCCGTCATTTAAATAAATAACCGGGATAGCATTTTTCCCAATTGGGGTGATAATTATATCATCAGTTCCGTCATTGTTTGTATCAATACAATCAATTTTCAATACATTGACATTGGTTATCTCTCCTATAATGTTGATATCTATTTTAGTAAGTTTATCATTTAAAGTACTAAAGGCTACGATTTTAGTAGTTGCTTGCAAATCATTATAATTTTTATAAAGAGTTCCACCTTTATAGCCACTAATAATTTCTGCTCCAGTAAATAATACTATAGCAATTGAATCTTCATTTGATTTTCTTTTTAATTCGCAACCTGACTCAAAACTAGGATCAATATAATCTTTGTTGTTAATTTTTACTAAATTGGTTTGTGAATTTGTATTATTATCTATTACAGGAATAATTTGTACGGTTGTAAAATTCCAAACATCTGTTTTAACCCAATTTATTAAATTATCTTTTCTAACACGTAGTTCAAGTCCCAATGATGTATTAGACATGGATATTGCCTGATGAGAATTATCGTTGATAGATTTTCGTTTAAAGAAAAGATTTAAACTATTTGAAATCCAATCATATCCAGAAATTAATTTCCATCCATTAGAATATCTCCAAACTTCGGGATACCCAAAATAACCCATAAATGTACTGACTACATCTTTGCCACCTACTTCATTATCTATTAATTGAAGTTTATTTGTTTTGGTAAACAATCCTAATTTTTGAATAGTATATCCACCAATACCATCAGATGTCATAAAAACTTTTTGAATATAGTTTCCTGTATAATATTCAGGTTCTAGTCTACCATCTTCAGGGGTAGTTCCCCATACAATATCATCATACCCATCATTATTAAAATCATATATAACAACATCGCCCCCGTTGCCACCTATATCAACCATATCAGTATGAAATATAGTTTGTGTTCCGTCTATGAAGTCTCCGTTATTTTGTTGAATAAAAACTACCATGCCATTAATGACAGGTAGGGTAGACAATAGTCCTCTAGCAGAATCATCTACAGTACACCAAAGACTAAACACCAAATCTTTTTTGCCATCTTTGTGTCCAATTAAATTTGCCGACGATACAAATTGTACTGATACTCTGTTATTACATAGTTTATCGTATTTTGCACGTAGATCAGGTAGTAATTGGGGAGTACTATCAAAGAGTAATACCGGTGCTGCATTTACAATCGGGGTAACACCAATAGATTGAATGTTTGGATTTACAGTTGATACAGTGGTAACATTATTAGTTGGCGAAGTATCACCGCCGCCACCGCAACCAGCGAGTATAAATGACAACAACAATAAAAGTTTTTTCATGGCTTACCCATAGTTACACAATATGTCATTAGTATAACATATAGTAGATTAATTGTCAAGGTAGGAACGCCCCAATTAAGGGGCATTATGTTTTGGGCTAGAATTACTTCTTAGGTGTATTTTGGTTTACGAAAGCATACATCTTTTCAGCAGTTTCCAAAACTTTCTCAAGTCCTGGGAATTCGGGCATCCCGACAGAGGTAACTAATTTTCCATCTTTATCTTTTACTTGGGACATTTCCCAACCATTCCACTTGTATGAATATTCTTGACCAATAAGGTCTTGTGCTTGTTTAAGAATCTCGGTACGAATCTCGTAACCGTTCTTGTTGAATTTTACTTCGGGTAATTTTGGTGTATCAAATTGTGACATGTTAATCTCCTTGTGTTATGTCTGTGTGTTAGCTTATTTTTTTGCAGTCTTTGCCTTGACTGTTTCATCCTCACCATGAGGATAAATTGCTTTACTCATACTGTCAGCAGTATAAGATAACATCTCTATTGTATTCTTTGCCATCATCTTTGCAAAGACTGTTTGGGCATCTATAAAGTCGTTGGCAACCTTATTTAATCTCTCGTCTTTGAAAATTTGATTAGTTGCCATCCTTTTTGAGGACTGGAACATCTCTATATAAAAATCGGGTGTAAACATAATGGATCCTTTGTTAGTATGTTATTTAGTTATTAGATCCAGCCCTTAAAGTCAGACATAATAAGTTTACGTGCGCCTTTATGATCTCCGTTGTGTGCTAATGATGAGGCTGCTCGGGCCTGTCTCATTGCACCAAAAAAATTGTATATTGCTTTTAATACTCTCATGCTAGCCATCCGCTATTACGGTTAAGATATTTCAATTCAAATTGACGCTCTAAATGTTCAACTTGTGCATTATTTGTGGGATTGTGTGAAACAATATATTGTTCCAATTGTGAGCCGTATGTTTCTGGCTCAGCAAATTTGTGTAATAGGTTACAAAAATAACCTGATATTTGATTTAACATGTTTCTTTCCTGTGTATGTGTAAACTGAGTTTTTAATTACAGAACTCATTAACTGTATTTATGCCTCATTATAGATTTCTCTATATTTTTGCATAGCCTTTGCACGGGCAACTGCTAAACGAACAGTTACATAATCTGATAATGGGGCATCATCAAAGTCTGTAACCTGTTCATCTACAAAGTAGACTTTTGGACGACTATATGCACGATGATAATCCAATTCTTCTGGACCACCATCGTCATCATCATCGTCTATTATATTACTTGGTTGCGGGTGCTGCTGGCTCAGTTTTAGCTGGCGCTTTTTTGTCTTGGACAGGGGTAGCTGGCTTAGCACTTTTGGTCGCATCCACTTTTTTGTCCTCCTTCTTCTTAGCTAACTTCATTTCTTCCTTAGCTGGAGCAGAAGCAGTTGCAGCAGGTGCAGCAGCAGGAGCCGCCGGAGTTGCTGTTTTAGCAGGCTCGGTAGCGAAAGCAGCAGTAGTTACCAAAGTAGCGATAAGAGTAGCGATTGTTTTCATTTGAAGTTTCCTTTTAAAGTTAATGAAATTTATGCTTGACATTATCAACCTTCTTACAACGACATGTACGCTTTTCATCACAATTGGATAATCTCCAATCATAGCTAGTGGGCAAATACTGTTCCTGAAACGGTTCGGTTTTATCCTTTTTCGTTTCGTAGTCATCAAGTTGATTTTTATCTTGCATATATATATAACGCCGTAGCCCAAGGATCCGTTGACAAGACTAAATACTAAATGCAATATATATCTTATCAGGGCATTTACGACGGAACCAATTTTGAAGATGCTGCTACACCCAAACAAATAACCAAATCCATGAATGCTGGATTTAGTACTATGGTCAATGTTTGGCGAATTAGTGGGAAACTATATTTGGGCGTTACTCAACCCATAACTGAAGTGACCGAAAAATATCTTCAAGGTCCTCGCTTTTGGTTAAATGCCATGAATGATGATATGCAGACTTGGATTGTAACTCAGCCAAGCAAGTCATATCCAAATTACTTTTGGTTCCCTACTGATACAGAAAGTACTCCGGTAACGGCAAGTAATGGAAAAATCATTACTCCGGGTACGGTTGCCATAAACAACACCAGTGTTATATTTCTACCTGAGATACAGGATAGAGGAATGTTTAGTACAGTACACCTACGTTGCTTTGGTGTATGTAGTAATTACTTGTCTTTTATTAAACGTATGCGTAATGAAGGCGAGTGGTATTAACCACCACGACCTGCTCTACGTGTAACGTTTGCCCCACCAAATCCCTTAGAATTTGCTTTAGGTCCTTGCTTTTTAGGAGCCTTACCTAATCCAGGATGTGCTGCATTTTTCTTTTTTGCTTCTTGTGCCATTGCTATGAATGGATTCTTACTTTTCTTTTCTTCTGTCATTGTCGTATCCTCACTGATTCTAAATAACTTTCTATATCACCATATAGTGCTAGCATCATTGCTATCTTACTATCATAAAGTCTGACGAAAGGTTCTTTTGACTCTGCATCCTTATTTACACTAAAATAATATGGGCATTTAATTTTCTTGTTGCAGTCAGTTAGAAATTTATACCAATTGGTTTTCTTAACTTTAACAGGAAGATCAAAGAATTCTATTTGTGCTAGTCTAAAATGTATATCGCCCTGTGGAGTAAGGCGTAGGCTGTCACCTGATTTGGTAAACCACCAATCACTTATAATTGATTCAATTGGAATGTCATTACTAGGCAGCTGATCCATAACTGCTCTAGTGATAGTGTATTTTAGTTTTTTTCTATCACTCATCTGGGTACACTACAGTACCATTATTCATAAACACGACTGTGAATTTATCTGTTTTAAATTGTGTGTTTAGTTTGCGACAAAGATTACGTGCATGACCGGGATTGCTGAAACTTGTTTTCTTATATTTAGGAGTAGCATCAGGATCTTGATAGTGTTGTGATTTTAAGTTTATAGGTTGGCCATCATAGAATACAGCCCATATGCCACTGGCTTCTACAATTTGATCAGACTTGTATGTTACTTTATCTACAAGTTCCAATAATACTTTTGGTTGTGTTCTACTCATTAAAATTTACCTCCGACTAGTTCAACTTGAATAACTTCGGAAGTGTTCTTCTTTCCTTCAGTACTTTCATAGTGATCTATTAATAATTTAGCCAATTCATCACGCAAGCCTCTAGCATCAGATAATGGAATTACCACATCTTTACCCTGTCTGCCCTCAATAGTAGCTACTCTATCAATAAATCTTTTGATATGAATCATTAGATATTTATCTGACTTTTTGCTTCATCCTCAGTTTTAAAAGGTCCTATATACTCATAACGCTGGATAAAGATATATTTAGGGCAAAATGTGACAGCAGGTTCTTCCCCTTGATACAAAACATACCATCCCGCAGCATGAAAACACTTGCTTTTCTGTGTTTTAGTGAATAGATGAACCTTACGCTTGATATCAAGTATAGAATTGAAAACTTTCTTTGTTGTTGGATATTCATTGAAAGGCACTTCTTTTTTATTCTTGTCTATTTTGATAGTTTCAAACTCTATTTTAGTTTGCTTTTTGATTGCATTAGTATTTTTAAAATGAGTTTTATTGCCATTGAGTTTTACTTCAAAGCCAGACCCATCAGCAATAACATTTCCTACTTTTTCTTTGCCATCAGTAACAATCCAAAATTGATTTTTAACGACGGGTTTTGCGATTAGTGGTTTTGACATTCTCTTCTTCCATTTCTATTAATTTTGTAATCTTTTTAAAATTACTTTGTTTGTCTACTATAACATTATAAGTAGTATTCTCAAAGCATATTGGTAAATCCAAATGAATACTAAACTGTGGACCAATTGTGTCGTTGATTACAGTATCATTGCCAACCGTACCCACAAATGGAATTTTATTCCAGTATCCAAATATACGCTCACCAAATTCATATTTGGCTACGTGGCGATTTTCTTTAAAGTAGTCTGCTTGATTACGCATAAGTGATGTTACTCCATTTTCTATCTTTGTGGTCCCAATGTCTTATATCGTATGTTTTAAACTCTAATGTAAAATTCAACAATGATAAGGTTAAACTAATGCCAGCATGGTCAGTTCTTATGGTATATTCAAATTCTATACCTAATAATTCATTACTATGATATACATTAAATTCCCATGCTTTAGTTCTGGTAAATCTTCCGCCGGTACTTTTTAATATTTTCCAAATTGGACTCCATGGATTAGTTAAACGTAATTTAAAGTATATCATTTTTTAGTATTCATCTTAATGTTTAGGTGCTTCTTTTTTTGCAGGTTTCTTTTCACGTTTGGCTTTTTCTTCTTCAACTGCTTTTTTTTGTGCCTCTGTCATAATCAATACTGTTTTACATGTTTTCTTAGCAGGTGCCTTTAAGGAAGCCTCAGTGGTTTCACATACCCGTTCAGTTTTGTAAGCTAAGGCAGGTGTAACAGTAATTAGTATTATACTAAAACAAAGCCATTCAATAAGATTCATTCTTCAACTCTGACAGTAATTTTTTGTATTCTGCCATATGTGCTAGCTGTATGTTATGTAGATACACATAAAGTTTAGTATCCGCAGTCCAATCTTTTACTTGTTTGACAAAATTAGGATCAACTTGAGTTTCAAGTAAGTCAACATATTCATCTATTGTCATTCTTCAACCCCTGCCTTGTCTACATTTGTGAAATGGCATAATGCGGCCAAGCCAGCCAATCATTTCACCGCAATTTTGGCAACAGTACGATGGGTATTTCTTCATTCTTCAACTCCAAAATGTTGTTTAATCTTGTTATGAATCAACCATTGGTATTCGCATTCTTCTGTTTGAGGTGTGTGAGTGTGGGCAACATCAGCGCACTCCTTGACAATCAACTCGGCGAACTTTTCTGCATTGAGCAGCCTAATCTTTGTATCTGGGTCAGCCATATTAGGCACCCAGTACATCGCCTGTTCTTTAAGTTGTTTAATTCGTTTGTTCATAAAACCTCAACTACACGATATTTACTGTATGGATAATTCTCATTAAGCCATTCAATCATACCTTCTTCGTACGGAAGAAATACATCATTGAATTTGTTAGTTATATACTTATTCATCTTTTTTTACCTTATCTTTTTTTTGAGACATGATATGTTCTCGGTACCATTCAACTGCTATATTTCTTTCCCGTAATGCATTTTCTTGTTGTATTATTTTGTTTTTATTTGTTGCACGAACACGTACTACTACCAACAAAACAATAACAATTAATACAACAATCAAGTCCACAAACTATCTCTTATCTTAATTAAACGAATCATCATTTAATTAATCTTTGGTCAATTCAGCAACCAATAAGAAATGTTCGTAGGCTTTCTTCACTGCTGGATTAGTCATCAACTGATCAGCTTCTGCCATCATAGCTTTCACACCTGCTTCGGCAATATCGTGTGAACTGGCTCCGTTCAAGGTGCAAAGTTCATCACCAAACTCTTTTGCTAGTTTCTTCCATGCTTTACGTTGTCCTTCTGTTATTGGAGTTCGCACAGGTTTCAGTTCACTAGCTTTATGCATAGCACGAATTATAGCTTCTTCGGCTACTCGGCTGGCTGCAATCATAGCCGCATAGTTAGGATCAATATTGAACCTACGACTCTGCCCACCCGGATATACCATCACAAGATGATTACCTTTATGGAAACTGTCCATCCAGTCGCTATCGTATTCTGCAATAGGTACATACCTATTGCCTTTCTTTTCGTAATAAATCTTTTTCATATCATGTCCACAAACTATCTCTAATCTTAATTAAACGAATCATCATTTCAGTATCTTCTTTTTCGTAGGCTGCTTCAATCTTAGTAGTAAGTTTAAGAGCCTTATCTCCTGCTTTTTTACTTGCAGTATCTCTATCAGACCTGCCAATCCAGTTAGTACCATACACAATGCGTAAACTTTCACAGTAATCACTCCAGCCACTTGCATCGTGTGGGTCTGGACGATTTGGATACACAGTGGTCCACCACATATAAAGTTCTTTGATTTCCTTAGCACGTAATGCTTGACCAGTAGGACGACCGTAGTTTTCATCACCTTCTTCCACACCCATATCGTTACCAAGTGTTAGGGTCATTGCCCAGTCAAGATGATCGAGACCTGCCCGAGGGCAACGCCAAGTGCGCCAGCGCCACCAACCACTAGCATAGAAAGGAGGATCATATTTAGCACGATCTTCCTTGCTTCCCCATGCGATGTGGCTCCAGGCTTGTTCGATCTCGACAAAATCAACCAACTCATTGAATAAGCATGGAAGGAAGCGATTGCCAACATCACTCCAAGAACCAGGCTTAATATCACGGTGATGAGCGGTGAGAGCATGAGTACGAGTAACGTACCTGTTATTAATGTAATATTTGACATCATATATTTTCCGAATAGGATATGTTACAAAATCTTGGAGATGCCCAAGTGCTTCTTCTGCTAACCAATAACGAACAGGGTGATAACCTTTAGCTTTGTTAGTCCATTCATCCCATTCTTCACTTGTACCCGCATTAAGTTTGCGAGTACCACGCACCCAATCAGCAAAAGGGGTGCAACTCCAATAGTTACTGTGTTGTGCCATGTTTAAATACTTCTGGGTTATCTTCTACTAGTGCAATTAATGCATGTGTTTGAAACTTCACCTGTTCTTCTGTCATTTTTAGATTGTATGCATGGTCTAGAATATGTAATACTTCATGCCACAATGCAATCTTTTTAGTTTGTTCAGTAAATTGATCACCAATCCAAATCTCTTGGTCATTGAATCGTGCAAGACCAATTGTGCCCTGCATTTCCTCTGGTGTTTTGTATTTTACTTCGTATGTTAATCCACAAATTTTTAATTTCATTCTTCTACTCCAAATAATTTTTTAATCAAATCAGAAGCCTTATAAGGCTCTGCTGTATCAGCTACGTTAGCACATTGTTTGACAACCAGTGCTGCAAAATTGTTTGCAAACTCTTTGGTACTTTTCCCGGTCATTTGACGTTGTGCCTCTATCCACAAATCTCCAATTAACTTTTCATTCATTTCAATACACCTACGTAAGGACTGTTAAGCCACCTAGCATAAGTTTCCGCGTTATCCGCAATCTTGTTCAATTCATACTTACCCGCAAACTTCATAAGGTGTATGCCCACTTGTGGAATAGTAGTTCTACGAACACCTTCACGGATATTTGTATCTACTGATAGTTTAACATCATCGGGCTGTGCTGTCAAGTCAATCAATACCCGATTACGTTCATACGCATCACGTACACGGACCTCATTACCATCATGGTCCGTCCAACGCTGTAACATCATATTGTTCCAGTCAAATCCACGTTTTGTTCTGTCAGCATATGCTTCAATTAGTCCAGCTTTCTTTTGTGAACCTTTTTCACGTACCCCGGGAAAGGCACTGAACACATTGTCAGTCGCATCACCACGCATACATTTTTTAAATAATAGATATTGTGGATCCTCTAGTAGTTTTGGATTCTTTTCTTTATCTTTTACTGGACGACCTTTATCATCAAAGTAACCTTCCAATGTGATTAGTTCCCCAGTGACACCCGAATATTGTTTAACTTTGGGAGTAATTAATTGTAGGTAGTCGGTATCGGTTGAGATGATAAAAATTTCATCATCAGGATGCAAGTGAATGAAACGTGCAATCAAGTCATCTGCCTCAGCCTTTGGATCACGAAGGACACTACAGTTAGTTTTCTCTTTGAGCCAAGTCGTGAAACTTTCATATGTTTCCCAAAAAAGTTTTGACTCCTCTGCCTCTGCTTCTGTTTGAGACATTGTATCTACTACACGGTTCTTCTTGTACGGAGTGTAATAGTCTTTACGCCAGCTACGCCCCTCCAAGCAAAATACTACATGATCAATTCCAAAACGTTTAACGATTTGATTAGTACTTGCAAGTGTAAGATGCAGGGCCATCCCCACCTTCTCCCATGCATCACTATTGCGTGATGCAATATGACGGGCACGAAAGAATGTATTTGCGGTGTCGATTAGTGCGTATTTCATGTGTGTATTATATACTACTATTTAAATTATTTCAATTGAATTTGGGCAAGAGTCAGTCTAGCAAACACACTATCACCAAAATTCCATCCTTCGGGCATACTTGTTTGCATATCTAATTCATTATCAAGTAATTCAGCTTCTTCGTTAGTAATCAATACAATAGCCAAATTATTCTTAATCATTTGTGCTACTTCGGTAATGCTACGCTTTTCCATAGTCATTGTCACTGCTTGATTGAAAACCATAATACAGGGAACGATATGTTCTCGGTATGTATTTTCTTTACTGCGCTTAACTGATTCACCGATTGTAATCAGATGGTCAATGCTGTCACCCTCAAGTAATGAACGAGCATTCTCTAGGCCAAACCCATCTTCGTTATCAATAAAGTAACGGAATCGTTTGGCAATCTTTTCAAAGATATTGCGCTCGGACACTTCACGCGGAATCGGCTTAAGTGCTTGACCACGAACCTTGCGTACAATAGTTGTAATAGATTCTATGGTACCAACTATGATCCAAAAGTTTTCAAGTACATCCCCATCAAAGGGAATATTCATAAAGTCTTGTTCATCTTTGCGCTTAGACCGTTTACCAATTTTTTCAGTAAACCCTAGGGCTAGGATTTGTTTACGCATCTCCTCAACATCTTCATTACGGGCTTTCCAACCTACTGTATAGTGATTCTTTTTAATCTCGCACTTGACACCGTTGTTAGTGAAGAGGACGCAATTACCTTGCTCCTCGTATACACGATCGGTATATCCTCGATCCTCGCATGAGGACTTGAATAAATTAAAAGCAATTGCTGCCATTTGAACTTTCTAAATTGATTATTATACACCCAGAATCATTTATTGTCAACCTAATTTGACTTGATAACCAGTAGAAGTATACCGATTTAAATAGTCTTTTGCATCATAAGTCTTAATCCCGTTGTTTGTTGGGCAACGTGTGATGAGATTTTGTGGGCGATAATCTGTGCGAACACCGTTATTGTGATCTAATGCTAATGTATGACGCCATACATTATCCCATTCTGCATCAGTAAATAAATGACCGCGTTCAAATTCACGTACTTTACGCCCATTGACTTCGCAATTAGTTTTTCCCGTAGCAGGATCAATAGAACCTGCTTTCATGCAAGCCTCACAATAAGTCTTTTTATATTGTTGATTCATACTACCTGCATTATACCCCACCGTGAAACTAGGTGCTTTAAACTTAGTGACGTTTGCTTTGGGTACATGATTCTTAATAGCATCCATGTAGATTTTCTTACCTTCATCAGGAGAGTAAGTATTTGTTGCAAACTTACGATACGCAGTGGCTAGCAATGCGGATTGTTCTGAGAAATTTATCACAGCAGTACACATGAACACTACATATTCTGCTAACAAAATCTTTTGCTCTTTGGAAACTTCCAAAGATGCAATTTCATTTGCTTTTTCTAAATGACTGTGCATATTATCAAATGGCAAACGATTAGCACGTGCCATTACTTGCTGTTGCATGTTGGTAACTTCTTTACCCGTAGGATTCGTCAGTATAGAAATATATTTCAATCGTGGAATATCCCATCCCATTTGACCTTGTTGAATTACTGATAGAAACACAGGATCTGAAAAATTAATTGCATTATTTGCACGATTAATTACATCAGTCGCATCATTAACGTACCCGAATGGATATACTTTATTTCCAGTCTTTTGGTACTCTTTGTGAAAGCAAGTGACAATTCCATAATCAGCCGACAAACTTCTAGCCCAAGTTTTAAACCGAGTATCATTTCCGTTTATACCTGATTCGTTATGTAAAGGGATACCGTTAGCAGCCTTCATCTGACCAAACTTAAAGAATGCGCCCGGCATCTTTTTTACAATGTTGATATCCTTTGCTTTCTCCCAAGTGTCATCTGTAATTTTATTCAACAAAACTTTGAGAGAAATCAAATCTTGTTCAATCAATGCTTTACTATTTTGATATACTGATGCTACATTGATAGATGTCCAACCACTAACGAATGCAGTAGAATCTTGTAACTTCGGCATCACTGGCAAGTAATTGAATATAGTTTGCCCTTCGTTAGTAATACCTTGTTGACTTTTTGTTGGTGTACCAGTAAAGCCGATAATGATTGAGCCATGATTAGCTAATTCACGAAAAATAGTTAGCCAGTGGGGTACGTAGTTTTTATTGTTACGTCCTTGATCCTCTAATATTGTTCTCCAACTAGGTGTTCCCATACCATAATGAATTTCATCAACGATGATCAAGTCAGGTGGTAGCAATTTATGCGTACCTGTGGTATTGGTTGCATTATAGTCATTCCACTTGCCACCTACATATTGAGTAGTCGCAAACATAACATCCACGATTGGTTCAACGGATACAAATTGTTTTCTCAACGGATCTTGGCTTGCTTTGAGTTCTGCATTTAGTTCGTCTTTATTAGAAACACGAATTCTAACTGCTTGACCTAGTCTATTGACAATCACCGTGTTATGCCATAGTGCTTTGAATTTTTCATATGGTACACTGGTGCAACCTGAATCCGGTGATGTGAATAATACTGAACGAATATGTGGGAACTGCTGAATCACTGCTGGAATTGATACATGCACTAGAACGTGAGATTTACCTGAACCAGTTGGAGCTTGTGCAATTAGAATTCGCTGATCGGAATTTTTTATCGAATCTTTTATTGCATCAATAACGTTGTCATACAAATATTGTCGCTGCAAGGGACGCAACAAATTTGTGTTGACTAATGAAATAGCACTACTAACAATAGACTTTTTTGCTATGAAATTACTCATAATATAACTTTTTTAAGTTTAAAGAATCATTATAACACACTTGACTATTAATAGTCAAGACAATTTTTGTTGTATTTTTACAACAATTAACTGACTTCTGTACGCCCGTCGCCCAAATCCTTAGCACGGACCACTCTCATATCCGTGGCCTGCGTCCGATTTTCTGGGTCAGCTTGTTGTTGTTCATATAGTTCAAGTGCTACATTGCGACATACCGATTGGAACCAACGTTCAACTATCATAGTATCACTATCATCATCACGGATTTTATATCCTGCACGAATTAAATTCAATACAAATTTGTCATTCCAATCTAATTCAAATGCGCCACTGTTAATATCATATGGGTCAAGTTCCATTTTTAAAATATTAACGTAAGGCAAACCCAATTCTTCGGCCTTCTGCTTGTCTGATATAGTAGCAGGATCCTTCTTTTCCTTAGGTTTGCGTGGTTTCTTTTCCTTAGTAGTCTTAGCAGCCTCTACGATCGGTTCTGGCTTTTTGCCAAATAGTCTATCAAATAATCTCATTTTTATATCTTTCAAATAATTTAAAGCTGGCAAGATTCTTTGCCTTTGATTCACACATTATATCAAAGTTATCACAGAATGTCAATGCCCAATCGTTCACTGCATCGTTCCAGTAGTAATCACTATGTGCCCGAAGTTTCTGTTTGCTATAGCCATTTTCTAGCAATAACTCCAACTCTGGGCGATCAGTAGTGGAAACGTCTGTGAGTATATCTTCGCGGCTAACACTGTAATGCATAGTAGGGCGAACACCGCGCCAACTATCAATAACACGTTGTACGTTTTCATCATTAGGTTGAATGTATTCTCCCTCACGTATCCAGTTATGGTGTATATCCATGACCGTAGGTACGAGGTCAGATAATGATAAGCAGTCAAGTAGTCCATGTGTGTATTCCTCATTCTCTAGTGTAAGTGTGTTGCGGGCTTCGGGTGACAAACGATTGTACACATCACGAATGCCCTGTGGACCTTTACGACCACTGATGTGTACATTTACTTTAAAGTCTTGAAATGTCTTACCATAGCCCATCCAACGAACCATGTCACAATGATATTCAAATTCTTCTATACTCTTATTTACTACTTCTTCACGGTCGCTTGCTAAAACTACAAATTGGTCAGGGTGAAAGCTAAGACGAACATCATTAGCCCGTGCAGTTTCACCAATTGGTGCCATCCAATGTTGTAGTTTGTTCTGAATATCAGATTGTTGCCAGAATCCTTGCCAATCTGCATGAGTATAAAATGAAAGCATATCACTAGTAAGACGAACCATACGTAGTTCGGGTTCTAGTGTTGCAACCTTCTTAACTAGATTGTGAGTATGTAGAATGTTACGTTTTGCAACTTCAATAATCTTTTCCTCTGCTACACTACGACTTTGACGATTGGCCCATGCCATAGTAGTGCCACCTGTATTGAGTTCGGGTATGCTGGCGACTTCTCCCTTGCTATTAATTTCACTAAATTTACAAGCAAAGCCGATACGTTTGATAGATTGATTTGTCAAGATAAAAGTCCAAAGTGATAAATAATACATATAGTGTAACAGAATTACGCAATAAAGTCAACTATTTACGGACAAAAACATGAGATTTACCGAAATTATATCCGAGGATGCTAACCCAAAGCGACAAGCCGCAATAGCCATTGCCATGAAGAAAGCTGGAAAGAAGCCAAAAGATGTGACGGAAGCTGGTATAACTGGTTCTAGCCGTAGTGCTGAGGCTATAGCAAAACAAAAAGAATGGAACTCATCATCAGCATCAGATTCAAAACAAGATACTAAGACATTTAGTTATCAAGGTTATACTATTAATTTTACACCAGATAAGTTGAACATATATCTAGGGGGAGATTTAGTTTTTAGTAGAAAAGGTAATTTTGCTGACCCCACAAAAAAACAACTTGTTGCTGCTCGGCTAAGTATTGGAAAAATCATTGATGATAAACGGAGAGAAGCCCTCATACATAGTGTAATTCAAAAAAACAAAGGAATGCAAGGTGTGGCGGAGGGTCCTTCTGAGGTTATGGGATTGGCAAGTTTTGCTCTGGGCGGTGGTATACCCGGGGGAGAAAGTCCCTCAGATATAGTTGAATTCGCACCATACGATCATAACGATAGTGACGATGATTTTGATGATGAGGGTGATGATGAATTAAGAAGTTTGTATGATACTAAATTTGAATTAGAAGCAGAGTTGGATTATGCGGATGAGGAAGATAGAGAACATCTAGAATCAGAGTTGGAAGATGTTCATGCTAGAATACTAGAATTAAACCCAGATGCTACCCTTGAAGAAGGCGAGAATTGGTCAAAGTACAATCACAAGCGTGTAGGTGGCATGAGTAAGAAGTCTGTTAATAGCTATCGCCGTAGTCATCCTGGTAGCAAAATTCAAACAGCAGTAACAACTAAACCAAGCAAACTTAAAAAAGGTAGTAAGGCAGCAAAACGCCGTGCTAGCTTCTGTGCTAGAATGCGTGGAATGAAGAAACATCGTACTGGTGCTAAAACAGCACACGATCCAAATAGCAACATAAATAAAAGTTTGCGTAGATGGCATTGCGAATCTATTGAAGAACTACACGAATTAGTAATGCTTGCTGAACAATTTATTAGGAACAATAAAAAATGAATTTCAAAGAACTATTAGAGGGCGCAGAGCCAAGTATGCCAGGTGCCCCAAGTGGCATAAAGATTATGACACCTCAGCAATTCGTTGCTAAAGCCGGTGACATGCCTGATGAAAAAGAGGTCGATGAAGATGTTACTGCTTCTACGATATCAAGCCCACATGGTCCTGCTGCTGTAGCTGGATCACAGCGTGGACCATTCCGAGCGTCAGATGCTGCATACGGTGATCGTAATGATAAAGAAACTTTAGCTAATTATCAACTTAGAATTATGGATCGTCAAGCTGAACTAGAATTATCTAAAAAATTGGGCGGTCTGCCTCCTAAATTAGGACGAGAAGGCACTGGTATTTTTGCCGGAATGTCAGTTAGTCAGTTTCAACCATGGTTGTCTGCACATCCACAAGTATTAGATACTATTTTAAAATCATTAGCACCTGCTGCAGGGCAGTCTTCTACAACTGTTCCACCTGTGCCGACAGCAGGTCAAACCACCATGACTGACTATAAAAGAACAACAGAAGGTGTGGCGGAAGGTTCCTTAAAAGAATTTGCTCCAGGAGGCAATGGTGGAGAATCAGGACGTTGGTACACAGATGATCAAATGACTGACATAGTAGGTGATGGCTGGTGGCAAGATATGGACGTCAGCGGTGCAAACATTGGCGTAATTGATTCAGAAGTGCCAAAAGAATACATGATACAAGAAGCACAAGCCTGGTTAGATGATCAAGGTTATAGTGTTCAAGTATTAAATTGTAAAGTAAATGATGATGACATGGAATGGTATATCGAAGGCAGTTTTCAAAACTCCGGCTTTGCTAAGAAAGGCATGGCAGAGAGTCAAGAACATTTAGATAGAATTCGTAAACTATCTGGACTAGGTGAAGCAACTAAGCTACCAGCACAAACTCGTGATTTAGATAGCCAAGAATTTCAAGACTACATGAAGCGTATCGTTGGTACTCCTGATTTAGATAAAAGTGGTAATGTTAAAATAGATAAAAAAGGTAACGAAAAGTATACTACTGGTAAAACTAAAACTGACAAATACAAAATGCCTTACATCCATCGTAGTAGCGTAGTTACATACTTAAGCCCAGATGGTAAAACATATGATGAAGATGCTGTTAAACAAACATTAGCAATTCGTCCTAAATCATTACTAAAACAAAATGAAAAGATGAAGCACAGTAATGGAGAGTTTGAACAATTCTTTAATGTTGGATTCGCAGCATTGGTAGGAATTGCACTTGATGAACAAACCAATAAATTAATCATTGTTAATACTTGCCCTGGCGCCGGTAGTTGTAAAATAGAATGTTTTGCTATGAAGGGCGGTAAGATTCAATTCAAGGCTGCATGGCAAAGTGATGGTCGTATACTTACATATCTATTGAATGATCCTGATGGATTCTTTAATCAACTAAGCGGTGAGATAGCTACTGAAGCAAGCGCAGCAGCAAAGGGTGATAAGAAATTCCCTAATGGTTGGCAAACAACAGTTCGTTGGCATGACGCCGGTGACTTCTTTAGTCCAGAATACTTAGACATGGCATTAAAGATGGCTGCTAAACACCCAGACGTTAAGTTCTATGCTTACACTAAAATGGCTGGTGCAGCGTTAGCTAAGAAACCAGATAACTTCATTATCAACTGGAGCGAAGGTGCTAACACCGAGCAAGAGAAACAAATAAAGGCAAAAGATCCTAAATTAGATACAACAAAGAATAGCCGTATTGTTCCAGAGAAACTATTCTATGACTTGTTAGCTAAGGATGAGAAGGGTAACTTGAAAAAGACTGATGACGGAGCATGGCAACCTGAAGGACCAGAAGCATTACAACAAATGAAACACCGTATTGCAAAAGAATACGGACTTAGTGCTTCAAGTATTTTAAGTTACACTGAATATATGGCTAAACGAAATTCAATTCCAGCTGGTATGAAATATAATGTTATCGTTGCACCGGGTGAAGGTGACGTTAGTGCTAATGATCCGGGTGTGTTGAGTACCTTATTGCTAAGACATTAAAAGTAAATTATGCTTTATAATTTGGTTGATATTCCAAATTTAAACAATACAACTGAGTATTGTTTTAATAATGTAGGGGAATTAGAAATATTACATTCACCAATTAAAAGTCCGATTCAATTAAAGACTGATGCTTCTAAAATAATTGAAGCAATGAAACCGGCAATAGAAAAAGCAAAACATGCCCAATCAATTGTTGACAAAGAGTATTCACACAAAGATTTGTTAAACACAACATACGGACAAATAGTATATTCTGATGGTACTCACCAAATAAGAATGCATCCTCGTACTACTAATAGTCTGACGGGGTATATCTTTGTGCATGAAATTGATGATGAATATGGTATATATGACTTATATGCCTCTACTATTAATATTCCTAAAGAATCTATTTACGAATATGAAACAAATAGATTAGAATTGGTGCATATGAAACCATATACTACGTTACCATATCACATACATGAGGTAGCTGAACACGGATTTAATATAGATCCTGTAGAATTGTTGTTACCCGTATCAGGGAAATCTACATTTTGGTTCAGCACACATCCAAAAAGTGAATATCAATTAAAATATTCATATATTATGGAAGATAAAATAACAGCATTTAATCCAAGATTATTACATACAGGAACTGCGTTGACTGAGGATAATTATTTGCTTGCAATAACTCCTATTAGTAGTTTTCAAGATATTTTAAATTTAAAAATAAAGATAAATACTAGATAAAATAGGAATTTTAATATGTACCTTACTGCCGAAGAAGTAGCCAAACCGATGAGTATTAGAAATACTTTCCCAGTTTTTGCACCACCAAAATCATTTCCAGAAGAAAAGTTAATAACAAATAAAATGCCGGTTGAATTATCATGTGATATTTCTACATTATTTGATACGTCACAAATACAAGAGATATTAAGTGCTGCAAAAGATGCACAAAAAATAGTAGATGAAGGATTTGACCCCTTAAATAAAACATCTATAAATCATGACATGGTATATCACAAAGAAGCAGGTTTAGTTACAAATGGGTATGAAACTTGGTACCATTGGGATCCCACTTCAACTGTTGATCCAGAAAAAGGTTACCATTCTATATCCTTCATGATATACCGATTTAATCAAATAGGAATAGGATATGCTTATGACCATGCTATATATGACTCATTTGGTATACATTCTAGGTTATCAGAAATTTTAAAAATTGATCAAAGTGAACTTGATCTACCACATGACAATCTATTAGATATAACTCATCTTAAACCACATACCGCAGTGCCATGGGGACGAAGATCAAAAAAATCAAATACAACCTTAGATCAAGTACACTGTCAAATATTGTTAAACGGAGATGCCACAGTCTGGGCAAGAACCACTCCTAGATCAACCGACCAGGCAGAATCGTATTCAGAAAAATTATCTTCAACTAAATTGACTGCATATAATCCATATATACTTGGTACACGAACTACAACAACGGAAGATACCTATATATTAAATATACGATTTAATACTATGACATTTACAAGATTACTAGAATTAACTAACTCTAAGTAAATCTTCTAAAGAGTATAACTCTTTCATATAGGGTGACACATTATCTAATACAGATACTGCTAAGTCACCCTTTCTTTTTGGGCCGTGTTTTACTAGAAATTCAACATTGTTAACCTTCTTGTATAGATTAACAATATCTCTAACTGAATGTCCAACTCCATGACCCAAGCATTCTATTTGATTGCTTGGCTTCTCAATAGCAGTACATAGTGCGTCACATATCTCATTAACATGAACATAATCACGGACACAAGTTCCGTCATATGAACCATAGTCAGTGCCAAAGATAGTAAACTCACCTGTCTCTTTTGCTTGCATTAAGTTATGCATCAATCCATCTGGATTGGTTGGGGCAAACCCATCACTACCAATAACGTTATAGAATCTAAATATAGTGTATGGTGTTGGTTTATGTTGAGTATAATACTCACGCACTACATCTTCCGCAGCACGTTTACTAATACCATATGCGCTACCACATCCTTCTGCTGCACCTGTGCTAGCAAAGATAAAGTTCTTTGTCTTTATCTTATTGATAACATTCATTGTGCCATTCAAGTTAGTGATGTAATATTGAATAGGCATCCTTTCGCTCTCACCTACATTGACTAATGCAGCTAAGTGAATCACACAATCAAACTCTGTTGGTATATCAATTAGTTTACGTATATCATGCTGATAGAATTCACGCAATCCATTAGCTTGTGGGACGTTGATATCTAGTCCATGTACTTCATACTTGTCAGCTAGCATCTTAACTAGATGACTACCGATATAACCTGAACAACCCGTTATTAATATTTTTTTCATTCAAAACTAAAAAGGTCTTCACCTTCTTCCTCTGGTTCAAATACTGGATCTTTGGTAAGATACGTATCATTATCCGTATATATTATACGAAACTTATGCTTGTTTGCCAACACTGATTTAATATCATCAATGCATAACAATCTACGTTCTAATTGGATATTAAAAGTACTTAATTTAATTGTAGTTTCTTCACATATTTTTGCAGTATTACTGTTGGATTTCTTACCTTTAAAATCATTGAAACAACTATTCCATTTAGAAAACACACTGGATTCTGTTTGTTGCGTATGACTTAATGCACCCTTATCATAATATGACTTAGCTGTATCATATTGTTCGTATAGTGATGTGACTAGTTGAGCCATATGCTTCTTATCCGTTCTATAGAAATAGTCACTATTAAAGTTTTTAGTCCAGCGCATATCATCTAAACAAACTGTGGGCATTTGTGACATTTGCTCATAGAATGCCATACCATAACTCTCAACTGTGCTGGGGTTGAATGCAACTCTACAACTAGTAATGAAATCTACTTTTGTTTGTCCAATTATACTGACACCAATCTTGTAATCAGTTATTCCTATCTTTTTAAAACGATCTTCAAACTTCTTTGCACCATTTGCATTAGTCATAACTCGTGCAGGTAATTTAGTTTGTTCAATCAATTCTAAGTAAAGTTCTGGGTTTTTTCCTTCTTCCCATCGCCCTATAAACAATACACCCTTACGTTGTTTGTGATGTTCTTTTAATAGTTCTTGTTCTGTGATAGGAATTGGCAAGTGATATGCATTAGTAAATTGTAATTGATTAAATTTACTTTGTGTACCAATAGTAATGCCAAACAATTCTAATTGCTTACGCATCATTTCATTTGTAGAATGCAAGAATGGATTCTTTGTATCTTTAAAGATTTGACTTTCTAAATGAGTATATGCAATTATTTGCATAACATCTTCAAGACCCATTGTACTAGCAACCTGAACAGTTTCGTATGTATTGCATATCAATGCATCATATATATTATTTTCAAGTGCTTCTATGATACTGTTACGGAAGTTGGCCATACGTTCATAACAAAATGTATCACCGTACATAAAGATATTGCTATGGTCAGTATACTTTAATGATTCAAGCGGAGATAGTACGTTAGCCTTTAAAGATTTCACAAAGTCACTGTCTTGTGGTTTCTTGTCAGTAATGATATCAACTTTGATATTGTGACTATCCATTAATTCACAAAAACTTTTTGCAAATTGACCTATCCCACCATGGGGGACCAATGTCTGATAACTTACTAAAAAGCCTATTCTTTTATTATATGTCCGCATTCCATACCTCATCTACTGTTGGAACAGTAATCCATTCTGTCCATCCAAGTGTTTTAAGAAACCCACCTGTAGTTGGGTTATGTGCGCCATAGTCAGTAACCTCTGTTTGATAACGATATTGTAATATCTTCTCAGGTCCATCCCATCCTGCTGTAATAAGCCAACGCATTTCAAATCTCATATTAAATCCTTTAATCTTGCTACTATATATTCATTTTTATCATACCAACGATGTTCAAACAACCAATCTGCAAACCCTGTTTGATATCCTGCGGTAATACAATATGCACTCTCTAACCATATTATACGCTTTGTTACATAGCATCGTCTAGGGATAAGGGTAAACTTTAATTTTCTACCCATAACACATCGTTTGAAATGATAGTCACCGGCTGATTGTGTAGCCCAATCACTTGAGGGCATTATTCTCTATCCACTCTAGCATCTTCATTAGAGCGATAACACATATATAACACACCTACTATATATCCAAGTAAAAATCCCCAAAATAAATTCATTCTGTTCCCCATTTAATTTTTAACCATATTCTCTCATGTATATAATAGTCTATACTTAAAAGAATATGCAATAATGTAGCAAATCCTGCTGAATTAGTTAAGTTACCTGTAAACAAATATGTCCAAAATATTGTAAATAACCAAGCAGTAAGTCTATATGTAATCATTCTTACTACTGTTCTTTTTTTTGTTTCATTCATTAAGTGCCCCACTCATTTTTAAACAATGGCACTTGTAATCTATCACTATACCGCCAGCCTAATCGCATTGCTTCTAATGCAACAGTTTTAGCATTCATATTATATAGACTTTCAACACCACCACAAGGCATCAAGTAAACATGACCTCTAAATCCACGCTTACGATATTCTTCTACTGCTTGTTGTGCTTCTTCCACATCTTGTTTATTTGCTACTACAAACTTCAAATAGGTACGACCCACTTGACTATATTCATAAACTATTTCAGGACATATTGCTTCTTCCCACTTCTCGCCACTGATACTAAGTTTAGGACTAACACTAAATGTAATTGCACCTCTAGAACGATTAATTCCCCACTGTTGTAAATAGATTTTCAAGTCTTGTTGTAATGATTGAGTACCATTAGTTTCAAATGTTAATTCTTGCAAGCCCTTCATCTTTTCATTTGAAAGTAAATCAACATAACTACGCTGCCAACCTAGTAAAGGCTCACCGCCTGTAATCACAAGATGTTCTTCCATCCAACGATTATGCGGGAGCATTTCCATGATGCTATCAACAATACTATCAGTTTCAAGCATTGGACTTAAGTCTTTGAATCTAGGATCCCAACTTGCATAACTATCACAACCTGTACTAACAAGTGGTAGTTGTTTGTAGTCATTATATAAATGTATATTAGCTGCAATATCTTCTACTTCACTGCTTAATTCACCCTTGGGCATACCAAACCCTGCACATTTAAAGTTACATCCAAATGTGCGTAGAAAGACTGAGGGGACACCCATGTATCTACCCTCACCCTGAATACTGTAGAATAGTTCTGCTATTTTTAATTTTGCCATGTTAATCCTGAAATTCGTTATCTTCCCTGTGACCAACACGCATTGCCATGTTAGCATCTGTTTCTCTTACTTCTACTTTACTGCACCACACACGTTCTTTCTCACCATAACTGGGTAAAAAGATTGTGTTAATGTATTCGTATAAGAAATCACTAATACCTTCACAGCCAGTCTTTTCAACTTCTGTAATCTTTGCTAGTTTTAATCTACCTAACTCAAGTAGATGTTCACGCATTGGGTCATCTTGTGCGACTAGTAATGTATGATCAAACCAATCTTCTAGTAAACTTTTAAGTGGCTTTAGTCCACCAAAGTCCATGCACCAGTTACGTGCATCTAGTGTATCACATTCAAATTCTAAATGAAATGATAATGCGTAGCCATGTATTAGATTGCAATGACTGTCGGCACGCCATTGACGATAAGCTACTGGACCTATCTGATTGTAAGTCTTTGTTGAAATATATTTTGCCATGTTGTTCTCCTATGTTATTATAGCATAGGCAGCAGAATTTGTAAAGCGGGATGACGCCGAGACCGCTACTCTTATTTACCTAAATTCATTTCTTTTCGTATATTAGTAGCACTTATTTGGGTAATACTCTCATCAAATGTTTCTTCACCACTTGTATAACCCACTCCGCGTCCCCATCCTATATGAACAATATTGGGTACAACTTGTATCTCATATTGTCCTTGATATAATGGATCTAAGTCTCGTACAATGTATTTCTTGACTTCTTCAATAGCAAATGGATTACTATCTTGCCATCCTTGTACATCACGTACTTGAATAATTACTTGACCTGTCTTTGCTAACAATCGTTCAAACAACGCACGATGTCCATCATGCCATGGTTGCCAGCGACCTAGCATCTGTACAGTTTCTTTCTTCCAATCAAAAATTGGTCTGCGCTTATTAGCTAATATATATGGTGTAATGAATTCTGCCCATTTAACAGCATCTTGCTCATTCACACGGAAATCATATGATTTAGGTTCAATAAAAGCCTTGTTAGTATCAGCATATCTGCCTTCTCTAATTGTATCTACCCAGATAGTATAATCAGGTGCATAGTTAATACGCATCTCTACCAACGGAGCAACAAAGTCAGATATAACATAATCATTGGTTGATTCATCTGCTAGGATTTTCATTCTAATACTTTGTCGAACACGACCTTCTGTACTAAAGTCCCAATCATCATATTTTTTTCTAATCTCGTCTGCGTTAAGCCATGTAACTGTACGACCTTGTTCCCACAGTTTATTGCGAATAGATTCAGCTAGGGTGGTTTTGCCTGCGCCAGGCAAGCCCATAATAAGAATCTTTTTTGTCATCTGTATAACTCCATTAACATTAGATATTTTTCATGTGCATCTTTAACCGCAGGATATTTTTGACGCATGTGTGATTCGTAACGTTCTAATTTAGTTAGCTTTTCAGTCATTCTATGATAGCGCATCAATTCATCCCAGCCGCGACTAGAAATTTCAACTTCTAAAAATTCTTCACCATAATTATTATTATTTATATAGGTTGTGGTTGGTGCCCCATTATAATTATACATTATATTAGGCATTGAAGTATAAACAGGTTTAACACTTTTAATGTTAAAATATATCATAAAATCTTGTTCCATTATTACACCTTATTTTGTTCCGATTCTACTACACGTTTACGTAAACTACTACTACTGAAACTATGGTCACGACTGTTGAATATCAATTCAATTTTACGCTTCTCACAGATTGCTCTACCAGTAAAGTCTTTCTCCATGTACTCAACCCCTAGTATACGCACATCTACGGGCAAAGTCAACAGTATGTCTTCCAAATCTTTTTCTGTATTGTAAACAACGATTTCATCTACAAATCGAACAGCACTTAAACTGATTTGGCGTTCAACGATACTTTGAATGGGAGCATTCTTATCTGGTCTGTCCCATTGTGCATTATTCTGTAATCCAGCAATTAGATAATCACAATGATTCTTAGCTTCACTAAGCATTGCGATATGACCGGCGTGTAAGATATCAAATTGCGAGAACACAATACCTATCTTTAGACCTTGTAGTTTTAGTTCTTTGATTCTATTGAATATCATTTTTTCAATACTCTCCACATCTTTACCTTAGAATGTTCATCTAAGAATTCTTGTTCATCAGCATAAGTGGGTGCATCAGCCATGATTTCATCTAGTAACCATTTGATACGATGTAAATCTTTTTTAATTTCCCAAGTAGTAAATCCATCGTTATGACTAGAATGTAATTCTACCCCAGCCATATAAATTTGATGATGTACGCTATTATAGTCCATTGGTTTATGAAATCCCATTATTGTTTCCTAGCTAATTGATAGAATTCTGCTCTTGCAGCAGGGTCAGACTTGAATCCTCCACCTAGCTTACTTGTGACAGTACTACTACCTGTATCTTCTACGCCGCGTGATTTTACACAATAATGTTGTGCATCAATCATAACTGCAACATCTTCTGTTTCCAGAATGAATTGCAATGCGTGAAATACTTGTTCTGTCAATCGTTCTTGTATCTGTGGACGCTTGCTAAAGTATTCTACGATACGATTGATTTTACTCAATCCAAGAACCTTTTGACTAGGAACATATGCAACAGTAGCAAGACCGTCAATGACTACAAAGTGATGCTCACAGTTACTTTGTACATTGATATTGCGTTCGCAAACCATTTCGTTGTACTTCATTTTGTTATCAACTGCGGTACATTTAGGGAATGCATCGTAGTCTAGTCCCCAAAAGATTTCGTTGATATACATCTTTGCTACACGCTTTGGTGTTTCAATCAAACTATCATCACTTAGGTCAAGCCCCATTGTTTCCATGATAGACTTAAAATGCCCTTCAATGATGTGAATCTTGTCTGTACGAATTAATTTGTTTGGAATAGTAGGAGTTTCAACTCCCATCTTAACCAAATGTTCGTGTACTTTTTGACCCAACTCTGGATCTGTTTTTGTTTTATTATAACTCATAGATAACCTTCCTTTGTGATGGTTTGTGTTTTGAAATGTAAGCAACCGTTGTGCTGCTTACATATTTATTTATCACTTTGATTTTGCTTTTGATTTTTTTGCTGGCTTAACGCTAGCAATAGCTTCGGTAACTTCCCGCAATAGGGCTTCATCGTCCCAAACTAATTCAGTTTTGCCATTTGGAAATGTTGTAACTGTTAAGTGATTACCTTTAACTATCTTTACTACATCTTGTCCAGTAGCATCAATAGTTTCTGTTTTCTTTTTGCGGGTTGCCATGATTAAGCCTTAGCTTCTTTACGTGCTGCTTTCTCAGCAGTGATTTCGTTACGGCGAGCCTTAACTGCTTTAGCTAGTTCACCCAATGCTTTACGGGCACGAGTTCCTGCTGCTGCATTACCTTTTTCAAATTTTTCATGTTCAGCTTCATATGCTGCCAATTGTGTTTTAATATCTTGATGTGCATTCATTTTAGTTTCCTTTTAAAAATTTATTTAGCTTGGATCGCCTTGACCCACAATATTATCATCTTCATCTAACAACTCTAGAGGACCTTCCAGGATGTAATCTGTATCATCACAACTCCAACCT